>Ga0055584_100000540_pt1 | contig 36029 bp, 38 predicted proteins | sample OSDHelmetaG_FD_58716 | JGI IMG/M metagenome (GOLD analysis project Ga0055584, IMG submission 58716) | Pelagic marine sediment microbial communities from the LTER site Helgoland, North Sea, for post-phytoplankton bloom and carbon turnover... | ecosystem: Environmental > Aquatic > Marine >...
GCTTTTAATACAATTTACCACTTCCCGGCAGGCGCTACGTTTTCTGGCCGGTGTTTACATCCTTGATCAGAAAATGTGCTGATCAAGGATTTTGCTTTTGAAATTTACCTCTCTAATACGTCCTTACGATGGCCTTCCAAGATTTCCTTAATTTCATTGAGCAGTGAATCGTCAACTCCCTGTGCCCGAAATGCTCCAAGTATAATTTCGATGAATGCATCCACATGGGAATCGCTCAATCCGCGTGACACGAATTGCAGATGGGATGGTCGCATTTCCTGCCCTGCATAATTATCGGGACCACCAAATTCCCTGGCCAGGAATGCCTTTTGGTTCGTCGCCAACTTAGCCATGTCTACACCATCGAAATACTCTTTCACTCGATCATCAGCAAGTATCGCTACATAGTGAGCATCCACTGCTGCATTGATAGTGTCTGTGCCACCGATTCGCTCAAATAAATTTTCTGCCATAGTTCTCTCTCCTTCTCGAGCTGAACGTGACCCCGGCAGCTGTGTACCTCTTATGATGACCCTGGCACTGAAACTTGCCGATCGGCCACGCCACGGATTGAATTTCCAGAGGCACTTTTGGTTCCAAGATCACCTATATTCATATTGGATATTGCGACCACAAAGGTCAATCAAACCGGACCTTTAAGTCCTGTTTTTCGAGAAATAGATAGATAAGTAGCTATGGAGTCAGTTGTCATTTTCCGTACGAGTTTCGACAGAGTGCAGTATACGACCCATAAAACGGACGTCGTGCGTACACGAAGAATTTATAGCTTTTCGTGGTATCAGGTATGATCCGAGGTTTCTGTGACTGATTCGTAATCATTCTGTTCTGGTTGGAAGATACGAATAATGGTGTGAGACAGTTTTAAGTGCTTGAGATTAGCTGCGATGTGTAATCCTGAAACGGATTTTTTGTCAAAACACTTTTTGAATCGCACGGCTTGAGTCTCTGATAGCATCCCTTCCACGACAACTAGATAGAATACCGACACCAATATGTTGAGCAATAAAAACTGGACTCAGATTCTCTGTGGCCCAACCCCCAAGCTTGATTTACCAGAGCAGGGCTCCAAACTCAGCGTACTCCTATCAGACAACGATGTCTGATTGTATAATTGAGAGCTGGCGCAGTGCAAAAGACGCGACATGCGACCTAATCTCTGGATTACGTATCCGTCAGGTAGATAGCCATGATGTAAGTAAGATGGATTAAAGGATGATAATGATGAGTCAATCAAATCAGCAAAAGACGCGTGTCATGATTGTGGATGATCACCCCATCGTCAGGGAAGGATATTCGCGATTGATTGAGCGGCAAGAAGACCTGGAAGTCTGCTCTGAAGCAGACAGTAAAGTCGATGCTATCAAGCAAATCATGAATGATCCTCCTGATCTCATTATTGTTGACATATCCCTGAAAGATGGCAGTGGCCTGGAGCTGATCAAGGATATTAAATCCCAATTCAAGCAGATTAAAATGTTGACGGTCTCAATGCATGATGAAGTTCTGTTTGCCGAGCGATCGATTCGTGCGGGGGCTTTGGGATATGTCAACAAACAGCAGGCCCCAGAGCAATTGATTAAAGCTATTTACCGGGTTCTGGAAGGAAAAGTGTTTCTTAGTTCTGCGGTTACAGAGCGCATGATCTGCCGCTCTATCGGTTCAGACAATTACACAGACCAATCGCCCATCGAAAGTCTCTCAGACCGCGAGCTGGAAGTCTTCGAGCAAATTGGTGAAGGCGAAACCACACGCCAAATTGCTGATAAATTGAACCTGAGCCCCAAAACTGTGGAAACCTATCGGGAAAATATCAAACACAAGCTGAATCTGGAAAATGCGACCGCATTGACTCGACATGCGATCCAATGGGTTCTGGAAAAAAGCTGAACACGCTACTCTGCCTGACTTCGCATGAAAGAAAGTTTCAGCAAACCCTGTCTCAACCAAAATATCAATTCAGAATCACTTTGCCACTAGGAAAATCCCCGATGGCAGCTTGAGAATTTTGCCCCAGAACTTTTAAGTTATGACCTGATAGTGCTCTATTTGTTGATTGAATTAAAATAGCTTTAGTTTTCTCGGCATTCTGTAATTTCTTAATCGGTGTAAAAAATGAATTGAAGCCAAAGCAGACTGCCATATTAGCACAAGGTTGAGGCGATGGTGACCATCAGCAGGAATGAGTTACAAGGGCTCCTGGCGTCGTGCCCTAATCTGAAACTTGTCGAAGTTCTACCTGAAATCGCTTATCGCGAGTTTCATTTACGAGGAGCCATCAATGTTCCGCTGGGCGATCGGTTTGAAGAACAAATCCAGAAAGAAATCCCCGATAAAAATCAAACCATCATTGTCTACAGTTTGAATTTTGAATGTAAGATTTCAGAGCAGGCAGTCCAGTGGCTCCTGAAACTGGGATACCAAAGTGTCTACGATTATGAACCAGGAAAAATCGATTGGAACGCTGCACGACTCCCCATCGCGCATGGTCCCTCCGAATTGAATTCACCAGAGAAATAACAAGGGTTTCTCTCTTTCTTTGAATAATCGATTTGATGGCTCTGGTCACTGCATGTGCGTTTTTATTTCGGCTCATTAAAAGTATGCTGGCACACCCCTCATGTTACGGTTGAAGGCGAAAGTTGGTATGTGACAGCATCCGACTTACTTAACTGAGAGACCTGCAATCCGGATTAAAAAACATCACCAAAATTACAAATGGTTATTGCAATGGTCTTCAACAATCAAATGATTACTCACGAATCGGACTTCTTCCAAGGCCAGGACCTGAGTCTGGGCAACCTGCTTTAAGAAATAAGTAGGAATCTGCCCTTCAAGGCGCACGTTTCCTTGTTCTACTGAAACCCGGATTTGAGACAAGGCAGCATACCCCGATGATCGTAGAACCCGCCTGATCCTTGCGATGAGTTGATTGTCTGGATTGGGAGGCAAAACGATTCTCGGCTCTTTTTGCAGGTCCACCATGCTCTCCTCCTTCTTTCATTTTTTGTGCAACAATAGAGATAAAAAGGTGTGCCACAGACGAACCTCTATGGCACACCAGCTTAATAACTGTCATCTGGATGTGTTCATTAGAATTTAGGTTTGACAGTAATTTTATGTGCCTTACTTAAATTCGATTTGGGTAAGGTAATCGTTAAAACACCATTGTCACATAGAGCCTGAACCTGATCACGATCCACTTCACAGGGAAGTGTCATCGATCGGGAAAAACTGCCACTCGTTCGTTCAATCCTATGGTAGGTTCTGCCTTTTTCCTCTTTCTCTTCTTTTCGTTCTCCCGTGATGATCAAGGTATTTCCGGTCACCTCGACTTCGATCTCTTCAGGTTGAATACCGGGAACATCCATCCGCACTTCGATCTCATGGTCGGTTTCCGACATGTCGAGCACCGCATCAAAAGCATGCGTTAGCCCCCCGTCGCCGGAAAAATGGCTCAGCAAATTGTCCATCTCATTACGAAGCACCCAAAATGGTGCCCGGCTCCCAAATGGACCAGACTTGACTAATGATTGATCTGGTCTAGCAACTGTTCCTTTAACGGCTTGTGCAACGGTCATCGCAACGTTTCTCCTTAATTAGATTAAACCATCAAAATACAACAGGCGGTTCCATCAACGGCAACAACACACAACAATTCTTCTTTTTCGCATGCCTTTCAAATCGACTCTGGCATGCTTCGTTTTTTTCAATCCTGAAAGAAGACTCAACTCAGATACATCGTAGAGAACCCAAGCAAGGTATAAATCAGAGAATCCACTTTAAAATGATGCAGGATTCCCCTTGCATCCATCTCGGGAAACTCCTGATAAGAACAACGAAATCGACCAGTAAAGTGCCATCTATAATGTAACTCGATCAAATTTCCGATGTAGCTCTATCAAATACTGTTCTTTGGTAACTGGTTTCAGTGGGATCTCGCTTCGACGAATCGGTATTTTGCGGGGGCATTCAATTCCCAGTTTCACTTTTCCTCCCCGGATACTGACCACGGTCAATACAATGTCTTCAGCAATCCGAATCTGTTCATTTTTCTTTCGTGTGAGAACGAGCATGGCAGCCTTTCCGTGATTAGAATGTACGCGACATCTGATTCTGACAACAAAAACGTGCTAAATATGCCAGTCGTTCCAATGTGTTCCGTTCAAAATGGTTGACCCTGAGTCGGCCATCCAGATCCAAAAAATCCAGTTTGGCAGCCCGAATTACTCGTGCTAATTCCTCATGTGTCATCTGATGGATTTGTTCATTCGACAAATCAGCGATCAGCGTTTGATCTAACGCATCTTCCTGCTCTGCCCGCGCCACTTTATTCTGAATTCGGGCAGAAGCCTGCCTATTCTTTGAAACAGGCCATTTTTCTGTGGTTTTCATCAGCTTGACTTCCTGAAAAGAGAGTTTTTATCTGAACCAAACCATCTCAAAAAACATCCCTGTCAATTGATGGTCACAAGACTCATTCACACTGATATTCCCCTCAATGTGCCATCTCCATAATCCGACTCTCATTGTGAAATTTGCCGTTATTTTGTGTTAAAACGCATATATTAGTTCTCAACCAAAATCATCACGGCGCTTTGGAATAATGAATGTTTCGTTGTGTACTATATTACTAAACGCATACTGCTTCGAAAATCGGAAATCTGACCAATCTTTGATAGGGAAATTCCCCAGGTACTATCTGGGGAAACGACACTCCCTCCGGCATTTACTTAGTCACAGCCAATGGTTATGTTCAAGGATGCTTTTGGGATCAAGGATACCCTACTGGAAACCACATTCAGAAATGAGATGAGCGTCATGCGCGATGTACAGGGCTTACCCGTTTTACTGGTAGAAGCAGATCCGGAATCACGTTCACAGATCATACAGATCCTCTCGAGTGAAAATTATCGCATTGATACAGCGGAAACGATTACTCAGATGATGGACCGTGATAACTGGTCTGATTATTTTCTAATCATTCTCGAACACGAACTGCCCGACGGAAGAACAGATGAGCTTCTCCCCAGGCTACAAAAACTGGCGCCCGATGCAGAGTTGTTGATTATCACTTCACAATCCAGAATTGAGAATATGGTCATTGCTTTTCGCAATGAGATTGCTGACTATTTTGTGAAACCCATCGATCCGGAATTATTTCGATCCTCATTAAAGCGCATTCTTCAAAATCAGACCATCTCAAGTGAATTACGTCAAACACAGGCACAACTCAAAGCGATCGTAGAAACGGCTATTGAGGGAGTAATCACAATCGACCGAAGAGGATTGGTCCAATCTTTCAATCGGGCGGCCGAGAAAATGTTTGGCTATTCTGCGAGTGAAATCATCAATAAAAACGTCAGTTTACTTACCCGTTCTCCCACTCGAGAACAACATGATCAGTACATCTCCCACTATCTGGAAACGGGTATCTCAGATACTGTGGGAGCCCGGCGTGAACTGAATGGTTGCCGTCGTGACGGAACCATCTTCCCGATTGAACTCTCAGTCACCGATCTGCCTCAATTTGGTGTCTTTGCTGGAATTATAGCCGACATTAGTGAACGCAAACAGGCAGAACAAAAACAGAAAGAATTGACCAGAGCCATTGCAATTGCAGGACAACAGGAACGTCGTCAACTGGCGAATCTTCTGCATGATCATCTGCAACAGTTACTGGTTGGCGTTCGCATCCATTTGGAAATTGCAAAAAAAGATACTCCCGAAGAAGCTATCAAACAGACTCTGGAACGTGCGGATGAACTGCTGAATCAAGGCATCGAACTGACACGGTCATTAACGGCAGAGTTAAATCCGGTGGTACTACACGAAGAAGGATTGGCAACCGCTCTGGAGTGGCTCTCCCACAATATGAAAGAACGATATAACTTAACCGTCACGCTGGATCTTGATCGTCGTGCTAACTCTTCCAATGAGCTGACAAATATTGTGTTATATGAATGTATCCGCGAGTTATTATTTAATGTCGTCAAGCATTCTCAAACAGCTCAGGCAGAGGTCCGAATGAGTCTCGTTTCCGAGCAGAAAATTGAAATCGTCGTCTCCGATGAAGGAATCGGCTTTGATCCCCGGCAGCTTGATAAACAGCTCTCAGAAGCCAGTGGAATCGGTCTCAGTAACATCGAGTTTCGCTTATCACTTATCAAAGGCAAATTTTGGTTGGAATCTTCTAATGGTAATGGAACAATTGCACGGATGATTGCACCTACCGATTCAGAAGAATCTAAAGCTCTCGATGATAAGGTATGAAGCGATATCACTGATTCGACTGAGGTCCTAATTTTTCTGAATTCGGAACCTGCTGTACCTGAAGATGAGAGGACAGGATATCTCTTCAAAACACCGACTGAAAGGAAATACCTGGTGCGGTTATCAGCCATGACAGTTTCAAAGAAAATCACTGATTTTGGATGTCTGCCTTTTTTGAGACAGACTGGTTGAATGCTTGCTGAACCATTTTAATTTCCTGATCTTCGTGTTTTCGAAGATCAGCCAGTATCTCTTCAAGTTTCTGTAATGCTTCACCCCAGCTCTGGAAAGGATGCTCTGTTTCTTTCAATTGTGTAATGAAATCATCCATACGACATAAAATCTCAGCATGCGTTTTTTTGAAGTCGGGCACCATGATACAAAATCCAGGAGCCTCATCAAATACTGGCTTAAAGTATCCTTCCTGTTCTTCATCGACAAAGTGCTTCGCTAACAGATCACGAAAGCCCTTCACCCGTGTTCCCATCTCCTCAAATTTAGGTAATCCTTTTTCATTGAGTTGGTCCCACCAATCCTTCAGTTCCCTTATATGCGAAATGATTTTTTCGTGCTCATCTAACAAAAACTGTAAATGTTTATGAGGATTCACATTGTTGTTCATCGCTAACTCCTTTGATGTTCAAGTTTAGGACATCGGTCATTAGGTCAATTCGCTTTTAATTCATAAACGGAAAAAATGGGATTCCATTTCTGCCTCGACCTCTGCGATGCGTGTCACTGTTTTTAATACGGAATCGGGATTCAGAGAGATGCTATCAATTCCCTGTTTTACAAGAAATTCAGCAACTTCGGGATAATCACTGGGTGCTTGACCACAGATACCGATTTTTTTTCCGGCTGCATTGACCTTTCTGATAGCAGCCGCCAATGAATCCATGACAGCGGGATCACGTTCATCAAAGAGGTGCGCGATAATTTCAGAATCCCGATCGACTCCCAGCGTTAACTGAGTCAGGTCATTGGAGCCAATCGAAAAGCCGTCAAAGATTTTTGCAAACGCGTCTGCCTGAATGACGTTACTGGGTAATTCACACATGATATAAATCTCGAGACCCTCTTCTCCTCGATGCAGTCCATGTTTTGCCATTTCTGCCAGCACTTTTTTCCCTTCATCTACCGTACGGCAAAACGGAATCATCAGTTTCATATTCTTCAGCCCCATCGTCTCACGGACTTTTCGCATCGCCTGACATTCCAGGCCAAAGGCATCGCGATAATGCGGGTGATAATATCGGGAGGCGCCTCGGAAGCCGATCATGGGATTTTCTTCTTTGGGCTCATAGAGATTTCCGCCAAGCAAGTTGGCATATTCATTTGTTTTGAAGTCACTCATCCGGACAATGACATCACGCGGATAAAAGGCCGCGGCAATCATCGCCACTCCCTGCGCCAGAGTATCCACGAAAAATGAGGGTTTATCGTCATAAGCAGGAGTCAGACGATTTATTTCAGCCTTCAATATCGGATCATTCAGATTGTCATACTCTAAAAGTGCCATCGGATGGATTCGAATAAACGAGTTGATTATGAATTCCATCCGCGCCAGTCCGACCCCATCACTTGGCAGGATCGAAAGACGAAAAGCTTCGGTTGGATTTCCAACAATCATCATGACTTTGGTTTTGGTACTCGGTAATTGTGACAGGTCAACTTCTTTGACCTCATAGTCGAGTTGACCTTCAAAAACATGGCCGGTGTCACCTTCTGCACAAGAAACCGTCACCAATGATCCAGGAAGAATTGAGCTGGTCGCATTTTCTGCTCCCACAATTGCCGGTAATCCCAGTTCACGACTCACAATTGCGGCATGACAGGTTCGTCCTCCTCGATTGGTTACAATCGCAGAAGCTTTTTTCATGATGGGTTCCCAGTCCGGATCGGTCTTGTCTGTAATCAGCACATCCCCCGGTTGAACTTCATCCAGATTTTCGGCGTTTTGAATGACACGTGCGATACCGTGACCGATTCGTTCCCCCACGCTATGCCCGGAAGCAAGAATTCTTCCCCGCTGATTCAATTGATAGGTCTTTAACAGTGTTCCCTGTTTCTGCGAATGAATGGTTTCCGGTCGGGCTTGTACGATAAAAAGTTCCTGTGTGTTTCCATCCTTCGCCCATTCAATATCCATCGGGCAGAAACGCCCTTGGACCTGGGAATAATGATCTTCTATCAGACAGCCCCAGCGTGCCAACGTAAGAATATCATCATTGTTTATGGCGAACCGTGTTCGTTCTTTCACGTCAACCGGAACATTTCGGGTCATTTTTTCCCCGCCGATATCATAGATGAGCTTAAATTCTTTCGATCCCAAAGATTTTTTCAGTATGGGTTCATGTCCGGTTTTAAGAGTGGGCTTGAAGACATAATATTCATCTGGATTCACGCTTCCCTGAACGATGTTTTCTCCCAATCCATATGCGGCGTTAATTAATATGGCATCTTTGAATCCTGATTCGGTATCGATGGTAAACATGACTCCCGAAGAGGAGAGATCTGAGCGCACCATGCGCTGAACGCCGATAGATAGGGCAATTTCAAAGTGGTCAAATCCTTTTTCAGTCCTGTAGGAGATCGCGCGATCCGTAAACAAAGAGGCAAAGCAACGCCGACAGGTATCCAGCAACGTAGCGACGCCCCGCACATTCAAATACGACTCCTGCTGCCCGGCAAAACTGGCGTCGGGTAAGTCTTCTGCTGTCGCACTGCTACGGACTGCCACATCGATGCCTCCTGGCAGATTATCGCTCAGTTTCTCATAAGCTTTTTGAATAAGATCTTGAAAGGATTGGGGGATCACGGCAGCGAGAATTGCATGCCTGACTTTAAGACCATGTTGTTGAAGATTGGAGAGATCGGAAGTATCCAAGTCCTGGAGAATCTCCCGGATTTGTTGATCAAGGCCTGTTTCCGACAGAAAAAAGCGATAAGCGGCGGCTGTCGTCGCAAACCCGTTGGGAACGGAAATCCCTTTTGAGTTCAGATTGCAATACATTTCTCCCAGGGATGCATTCTTCCCTCCCACTAAGGCAACATCTCTGATTCCAATTTGATCGAACCAAAGAATCAGAGGTTTCTCCGTCGTCATTGACCCGTTCCTTCTCTTCTAAATTTTAATATGCATCGCGGATTAGACTCGCCCGTAATACTCCTGGCTCCAACCTGTGATGAATTCCATCAACAATGCTGGTATCACCAGTGTCCATTATATATATTAATTTTTGGCGACGATGTACAAATCCCTGCCTCTTAAATATTTTAGACAATCCTCCAATCTATTTAGTACCGGGGAGCTACAGAAATCCTATGGAGATAAACCCCTGTGTCTGTATGGGGAAAACCATTAGCCGGGTGACTGGTCCCATGCATGGTTGCTGTCCGGTATCGAAAAAGAAACGATTTTGAAATTTCATACTCATGGATTCATTCTGGAAATGAATCATTTTCGTCATTGAAATCAAGTTTCTAGACAGTTTCTCTTCTGCTATCATGCAGGTAAAGGTCAAGAGAAATCTGTTTATTGCAGGAAGGGTGACATTGCTCATGCAGCAGAATATCCAGACAAAAGATCTCTGCCCGGGAACAGTTCTGTCGGTCTGGGGAAGTGTGATCGATGTGTACTTTCCTCATCAATTGCCACCAATGCAAAGTGAGCTGCATGCAGGCGCACATAATGAAATCGTTATTGAAGTCCTTTCTCAGTTAAACAGTCATACAATCCGTGGGATTGCATTGACGTCAACACGGGGTCTGTCGCGCGGCGTTAAAGTGATCAATACAGGGCATCCACTGAGGGTCCCCGTGGGAAGACAATTACTGGGACGAATGCTGAATGTCTTCGGCGAGACAATCGATCTGGGAAAACCCATTGAGGGGGCGAATCTTCGATCAATTCATCATGAGTCACCGGCGTTGGTGGAACGCCCTCCCCGATCGGAGATATTTAAAACCGGTATCAAAGCCATTGATCTTCTTTCGCCACTCGAACGGGGAGGCAAAGCAGGTCTGTTTGGTGGGGCGGGTGTTGGTAAAACAGTGTTAATCACAGAGTTAATCCATAATGTTGTCGGTGAACACAAAGGGGTCAGTCTATTTTGTGGAATCGGTGAACGCTGCCGCGAAGCAGAAGAACTGTACCGGGAGATGAACCAAGCCGGTGTTTTGGATAATACGGTGATGGTCTTCGGTCAGATGAATGAACCACCGGGAGCCCGTTATCGCGTAGGACACGCGGCGTTGACAATGGCAGAATATTTTCGCGATGATCAAAGACAGGATGTTCTGCTGTTGATAGACAATATCTTTCGATTTATTCAGGCAGGAACCGAAGTATCGGGTCTGATGGGTGAACTTCCCTCACGCGTAGGTTATCAACCGACACTCGCTTCAGATTTAGCAGGACTGGAAGAACGAATCTGTACAACAACGAATGGGTCGATCACCTCAGTGCAAGCCGTATACGTACCGGCAGATGATTTTACGGACCCTTCCGCGGTTCATACCTTCGCACATCTTTCGACTTCAGTTGTGCTATCCCGCAAGCGGGCCGCCGCTGGTCTTTATCCGGCCATTGATTTATTAAATTCCAGTTCAAAGATGCTGATGCCTCCCCTAGTGGGAGAACGACATTATCGAGTCGCGCAGGATGTACGCGAGACTCTGGCCAATTTCGAAGACCTCAAAGACATTATTGCCATGCTAGGTCTGGAAGAACTTTCGCGCGAGGACCAACGGATTGTAAACCGGGCACGCCGACTGGAACGGTTTCTGACACAACCATTTTTCAGTACAGAACAGTTTACGAGCTACCAGGGAAAATTCGTATCGCTGGATGACACCTTACACGGCTGTGAACGTATTTTAAACGACGAATTTCATGATGTGCCGGAACGTGCTCTTTATATGATTGGAGTGATTGAAGAAGCGGAAAAGGTGGTCCTTTGATGAACTTGAAAATTCTATTGCCTACTGAAATATTTCTAGATCAGCCGGTGACCAAAATCATCGCTGAAGGTGAAAATGGCTCTTTCTGCCTCTTACCAAAACACGTTGACTTTATTTCTGCGCTGTTACCTGGCATTTTAACTTTTACGGATGAAGAGCACTGCGAATATTATCTGGGAGTGGGTGGAGGAATATTAACAAAAACGGGATCGGAAGTGCGTATCTCAACGATCTATGCGGTTCAAGGCGATGATCTGGGAACACTTCGTCAAAAAGTGGTTGAAGAATTTGCAGCTATAAATGAACGAGAACGACTTGTCCGTTCTGCGATTGCGAAACTGGAGGCAGACATTCTCAGGCATTTTGTTAAACAGGGAGTGAGTGCCGATGTTTGATCAGACACATGAGGAGGGTAACCATTCTTCCAGCGGCGAAAATGAACCAAACGAACTACTACGGAATCAGACAGAGATTCAACAACGCATTGCCGCCCAGGAAATTCGAAAGCTAAAGGCAAAAAACGAGAAACATCACACCATCTGGTTTGGGTTGGGTATGTTTGGATTGATTGGCTGGTCTGTCGCTATTCCCGCTGTTCTCGGTGCCATCGTCGGAGTATGGATCGACACACGCTGGCCTACACAATACTCATGGAGTCTGATGTTATTGATCGGTGGACTTGCTTTGGGCTGTTTCAATGCCTGGAAATGGTTACATAAAGAAGGGAAAATTGATAAATGAACCTCAATTTCATGATCGAGCTTATCGTTAGTCTGGGAACCGGCATGCTGCTGGGAGCAATCTTCTTCGGCGGACTCTGGATGACCGTCAAAAAAATAGACAAAGTACGTCAGCCCTGGCTGTTGTTTCTGGTGAGTTCTTTGAGCAGGACCCTGATTACACTCACCGGGTTCTGGTTTGTCGGAATCTGGCTGTCTGAGGCCGGACGCTGGCAACGTATGACGCTCTGTCTTATCGGATTTGTGATTGCCAGACATATTTGCACACGTCTAGTGGGAACGGAAAACAGATCTGTACACAGGGAATCGGTTTGATGAACTATTTACCTGATGAACCGCTCTGGCAATGGGAATTCATCATTCTCAACCGGACCATTCTGTTTACGTGGCTTGTGATGGGGTTTTTGGTTTTCGGGTCATGGCTGATTACACGCCGACTGACTTCCAGTACGAAGATGTCTCGTGGTCAAAATCTGCTGGAAGTACTTGTACTCGGACTTCAAAACCAGATCCGAGAGGTCAGCCAGCAAGATCCGGGCTCTTATTTACCTTTCGTAGGGACACTTTTTATCTTTATTGTCGTTTCAAACGCACTATCAATTGTTCCGGGATATCAGGCCCCCACCAGTTCACTTTCCACAACAGCCGCTCTGGCAATGTGCGTCTTTGTTGCTGTTCCCATTTATGGAATCGCGCAGCGAGGGATTGCCAGTTACTTGAGACAATATATCAGTCCATCCCCATTAATGTTGCCTTTTAATATTATCGGTGAACTTTCTCGAACTTTGGCGCTGGCAGTTCGACTTTACGGAAATATGATGAGCGGTTCTGTCATCGGTGCTATTCTTTTGGGCTTTGTTCCACTATTCGTCCCCATTCTGATGCAGGCATTTGGGTTACTGACAGGTATGATTCAGGCTTACATCTTTTCAGTTCTGGCTATGGTATATATTGCGTCGGCCACACAAGTTAATCACGGTCCGGGTGTGAAAGAAAACGATTTAGAAGAAGACTCGCGACCACCTCAAACAGAGAAAAACTAAAAAGAGGAAGTTCTCTATGGATTCAGATACGATTATCGCAGCAATTTCAATTTTCACGGCGGGTCTCACCATCGCCATCGGTTCTATTGGACCTGCATTAGGGGAAGGGCGAGCACTGGCACAGGCATTAAGTGCGATTGCTCAACAGCCGGATGAAGCCAGCACAATCACGCGTACCCTGTTTGTCGGTCTGGCTATGGTGGAATCAACGGCAATTTACTGTTTTGTGATTTCCATGATTCTCATCTTTGCGAATCCGTTCTGGAATCACTTTCTTCAGTCATCTGGTGGTTAACCAACTCGAACGAGAACATAGGATCGATTAATGTCCATTGACTGGTTTACTTTTACTGCACAGATTCTGAATTTTCTGGTGCTCGTATGGTTGTTAACACACTTCCTGTATAACCCGATCATTAACGTGATGAATGAACGGGAAAAGCAAATTGCACAAGAGCATGAAAAAGCCATTACGTTTCAACAACAGGCTGAATCTGAATCAGCGAATTTTAAACAGAAAACGGAGGAGCTGGTGCATGCCAAAGAGGAGCTACTGGCTGTGGCAGGGAAAGAGATTCAGAGCTGGCGTGAGGAGCATCTGGAGCGTGCACGGACAGAAGTCGATGTAGCGAAGGCAGAATGGTATCGGACACTTACCAGGGAAAGGCAATCTTTCATCCGTGAGGCTCGTCTCCGAATGGCAGATCATATTCAGCATATGAGTCGCCGTGTTCTGACAGAACTATCTAATGCCGATTTACAGGAATTAACCATTAATGTGTTTCTGAATGAGATAGGCCAGATTGACGAACAGCAAAAAAGTAGAATAGTTTCACTGCTCGATTCAACACAGCATCGTGTATTGGTCGAAAGCGCATTTCCACTAAATCAAAAAGATCTGGAAAAAGTTCGTGTGTTCCTGCACGACTTTCTGGGTTCTGAAGTTGAGATTGATTTTCGTGAGAAACACGAATTAATCTGTGGAATCGAATTGCATGTCGCTGGATACAAAATCGCGTGGAATGTTCAGGAAGCACTTGAGGAACTCGAAGAAGAATTTGTTCGCTCGTTGAATGAAGCAATCACAGTGGAATCAGAAACTGACGTACCATCGACGTCATAGAAATTTGAATTCATCAAATCAGATTGATGAAATACGATTGAGAGTGAAAGTATGGTCACGAATTTGAGTGTCAATTCATTAATCGATGACACATTTCATCTGTTTGATGAGGTACTCGCTCAACATGAGTTCAAGGCACGACTGATTGAGGTTGGCGAGGTTACGTCTGTGGGCCGTGGTAACGCACGTGTCAATGGTTTACCGAATGTGCAAGTGGAAGAACTCCTGCAGTTTCCCAATCATGTACTGGGGTTGGCGTTAAACCTGGATGCCGATGAGATAGGTGTGGTGTTACTTGATCATAGTGATCAGATCGCCGCCGGGGACGAAGTCAGGCGAACTCATCGCCTGCTTGACATTCCCGTTGGAGAATCATTAATTGGAAGAGTGATTGATCCTGTGGGGCGTCCCCTCGATGGACGTGGTTCCATATCGGCAGCTGAGCGCAGACCTTACGAACGGGAACCCGCGTCTATTATTAATCGTTCACCGGTTACCGTCCCATTGCAAACGGGCCTCAAAGTCATCGATGCTTTAATTCCCATTGGTCGAGGACAGCGAGAGTTAATACTTGGCGATCGACAAACGGGAAAAACGGCAATTGCCATCGATACCATTATAAACCAGCGAAATAAGAATGTGGTTTGTATTTATTGTGCGATCGGCCAGCGCAATACTTCGGTTGCCAAAGTGATAGATGATTTACGAAAACATGATGCACTCGAATATACGGCTGTTGTGGTAGCAGAGAGTGATGCCCCACCGGGGCTGCATTACGTGGCACCTTATGCGGCTACGACGCTTGGTGAGTACTTTATGGATCAGGGTCGGGATGTATTGGTGATTTACGATGACCTGACATCACATGCGCGCGCTTATCGAGAGTTGTCTCTTCTCTTGAGACGTCCGCCTGGTCGCGAGGCTTTTCCTGGTGACATCTTCTATTTGCATTCCCGATTGCTGGAACGATCAACTCATTTGAATGATTCCCTGGGCGGAGGTTCTTTGACGGCATTGCCCATTGCTGAAACCGAAGCACAAAATCTGTCAGCCTATATTCCCACAAATCTGATTTCGATTACTGACGGTCAGATCTACCTTTCTCCACAGTTGTTTCAGAAAGGAATTCTCCCGGCAGTTGACGTTGGTCGATCCGTTTCTCGTGTCGGAGGTAAAACACAATTACCTGTCTACCGTTCAGTAGCAGGAGACTTACGGTTGTCCTATTCGCAGTTTGAAGAATTGGAAGCATTTTCCCGTTTCAGCAGCCGTTTGGATGAAGAAACACTTGCCACACTCGAACGGGGTCGACGCGTTCGAGAAATTTTCAAACAGTCCCAATTTGAGCCACTTTCCGTTCCCGAGCAAATTGCCATATTGCTGACAATGGCAGCAGGCGTGTTTGACAAAACAGAGATGTCTCAGATTCGAAAAGCAGAACAAATAACCAGGAAGATCCTGATCGACGAATTCCCTGATCTGAGTGAACTATTACTCGAAGGACATATCCTTTCTGAAGAGGATCAACGAGCAATTATTAATACAGCACGTGATCTTATTCAATCTCACAATCTCACGAAATAAATCAGATGCAAGATTTTGAATCCTTAAAACGAAGTATCGATAGTACCAAAGATCTTGAATCAGTCGTCCGCACTATGAAAACACTTGCCGCGGTCAGTATCCGACAGTATGAACAGGCTGTGGACTCACTGGCAGACTTTTCCGAAACCGTCGAGCTGGGTCTCAAAATGGTGCTTTGGGAGAGTCAACCGGTATCGAGTCTGCAGGAACTGCAGGCTGACGGTGCAACGGGCATCATTATTTTTGGATCCGATCAGGGAATGTGTGGCCAGTTCAATGAGCAAATAGGGACGTATGCATGGGAGCATTTTTCAAACAAAGCATCTGAAAAGAAGCAATTATCCTGGATGGTCGTTGGCTCACGCCTTTTGGGAAAATTACTGGACGCGGGAGCCCATGTCGATTTTGATTTTTCACTACCGGGATCAGCCACAGGCATCGCGCCGCTGGTGATCGATATTTTAGCTCGGATTGATCAATGGCGAAGCGAGAAACGATTAGGGAGAATCTATATTTCCTATAATCAGCGAATTTCAGCGTCGACATACAAACCGCATGCCCTGCAATTGCTTCCTATCGATGACGGGCGTTTCTTTCGTTACCAAAAGAGGAATTGGCCTTCGCGAACACTTCCCACATTTACGATGGATCGAAGTATCTTGTTATCGCGTCTGATTCGTCAGTATTTATTTGTTTCATTATTTCGCGCCTGTGCCGAATCACTGGCGGGTGAGAACGCCAGTCGTATTGCTTCCATGCAGGCTGCTGAACGCAATATTAAGGAACGGCTTGTGAACCTGCAGTCAGAATATAACCAGCAAAGGCAGACTTCCATCACGGAAGAATTACTCGACGTAGTCACCGGCTTCGAAGCCCTTAAAGATTTGTGATTGATCTTATCCATGTCAAGGGCACCATTTGTGTCATCAAAAATGATAGTATTAAAGTACGATTGTAACTGGAGACAAAACCTATGAATGAACCAAAAGAATCACCGCATGCCAGGAATTTTATGACGAGCCATGTGGAAGTAGTCACGCCGGAGATGCCTCTCTCGGAAGTTATTCGATTCTTACTCAAACACCATGTTTCAAATGCGCCAGTCGTGGAAACACGAAACGGAAAACATTTTCTGGTGGGATTCGTTTCCGAAAAAGACTGTTTGTCTGCTGTTTCAAATGAATTATTTTTCGGCAATCCCAGTCCGGCACAGTGCGCTAAAACCATTATGACTTCGCACCCGATTTGTATTTCCCCGGATACGGAGCTGTTTGCGATCGTTTCCATTTTTACGTGCCATAATCTTCGCCACCTTCCTGTAGTAGAGAAGGGCGTCCTGCTTGGTATTGTCAGTCGACGGGACATCCTGGAAGCGATGGAAACCTATTACAAGCAACTTGTCCACAACAGTGATCATGAACGTTCATTGCGTGATACGTCTCAGATTATGAACCTCAGATTTACGATAGACCGAAGTTGACGACGCAAATATTTATTACTCGGTTTCAACCACTTCAAATACCAGCAAAAAAAGTCCATCGGTATTAACAGATTCGTGGTAGTGGGCTTCCCAAAGGGTCATCCAGGGGTTGTTCGGGACCCAGTGTTCTACGAACCGTGACCGGAGCGATGCCTCTGGGATTCACAGTACCAATCAACCGTGGCTCAGCAGTTTCGGCGAGTGACTGTAGCACTTCGACGGCGGCAGCACCCGCCCCTTGTTTCACGGCGATGAGCATTGTCCCTTCGTTGGCAACATGTAGAGGATCGAGGCCTAATAACTCACAAACCCCCCGTACTTCCGGTGAAACGGGGATACTGCGTTCGTCTAAGCTGAGAGTCAATCCACAGGCTTCCGCCCATTCATGCATTACAGCGGCAACGCCTCCGCGGGTTGCATCACGCAGGCATCGAATCTGATCCCCCAGTTCCTCACGTAATCTTTTGACAGGGCGGATTAATGAACCACAGTCGCTTTGAGGCACCGGTTCCATTGCCAGTTCTTCACGTACTGTCAATATTGCAATCCCATGACGGCCGATGGGACCGCTGACGATCAGTTCGTCCTTTTCCTGTAACGTTTGCGGACCTGGAGGAATCGGCTTGATGAGTTCACCCACTCCTGTGGTATTGATAAACAGTCCATCAGCGGCTCCCCGGGGAACCACTTTTGTATCCCCGGCAACAATCTTGACGCCCGTTTCCTGTGCAGCGCAAGCTATACTTTCCAGAATACGGTCCAGAACCACCAGAGGCAAACCTTCTTCTATGATCAACGATAGTGTAATCCAAAGTGGTTTCGCTCCACTGACCGCCAGATCATTGACCGTACCAAAAACTGAGAGCGAACCAATGTCACCCCCTGGAAAGAACAATGGCGAGACCACAAAACTATCGGTCGTCAGAGCCAGAGGTCCCTGTATTTCGGGGAGGTGTGCCGCATCATTCATGGCAATCAGAAATTCGTTCTTCAGAGAATGTATGATCCTATCCTGAATCAGTTTTCGAGAAAGTCGGCCTCCTTCACCGTGCGCCAGTGTCACACAGTCAGCATTTGCTGTGACTGAAACGGGACAGTTGACTTGCCAGGATGCAAATTCATTTTTCTCTTTGTCTGGCATCATTTTCAGCGACTTTCCTGAGTTTTTAGGTTTCGTTCGTGCATCGGTCATCAACTGGCTGTCACGTCATAGCGATAATAGGCTGCGCACGCTCCTTCAGAAGAGACCATTGGGGCTCCCAGCGGAGATTCCGGATTACATGACTTACCAAAATGAGGACACTCGGGAGGTTTGATGTGTCCCGTCATCACTTCAAAGCTGCGGCATTCATCCAGATCGATTACTCGTAAAGCCGGCTCTGTAAATCGCATTCGGGCATCGAAGTTCTGCCACTCCGGTCGCAGTTCCAAACCTCCTTCAGGAATCATGCCAAAACCGCGCCACTCGCTGTCACAGACTTGATAGATTTCCTGCACCAGATCCTGCGCTGCCAGATTTCCTGTTGACCTTACCGTACGTGCATATCGATTTTCTAATCGTGCTTCATTCGCTTCAAGCTGTTTGACACAGGCCAGAATTCCTTCTAACAAATCCAGTGGTTCAAAACCGGTCACAACGACGGGCAATTGATATCGTTTTACAAATGGTTCGTACGACTCAAAACCCATGACAGTACAGACATGCCCGGCTGCCAGAAATGCCTGTACGCGATGATCGGGTGCCTGCACCAGTGATTCCATCGCAGGTTGCACGCGTACGTGTGAAACAATGAAACTGAAATTTTCTAATTGATATCGTCCCGCCTGTTTGATGGCCAGTGCTGTTGCGGGGGCTGTTGTTTCAAATCCCACCGCAAAAAAGACAAACTGTTTTTCAGGGTGCGTTCGTGCGAGTTCCACAGCATCCAGGGGAGAATAGACAATCCGAATATTAGCACCCGCGGTTTGAGCATCTAACAAAGATCCACGACTGCCGGGAACGCGCAGCATGTCACCAAAGCTGGTTAAAACGACATCCTCTTTCTGTGCCAGTTGACAGGCAAAATCGATCGCTGCCTGATCCGTAACACAAACCGGACAACCGGGGCCATGGATTAACTCAACGGTTCCCTGTAGCTCTGCTGCAATGCCGTGCCTTAGCAGGCTATGTGTCTGTCCGCCGCAGACTTCCATTAGAGTCCAACAGCGACTTGAGATTCTGCGAATTTCATCCAGTAATAATTGTGCCGCCCCGGGATCGCGATATTCGTCAAGATATTTCATGGGGACGCCTCTGGGTCTTCGGGCAGATCCGAGCGCCAACCCTCATCTTCACCCCATTCGGCCAGTGTTTCAAAAATACGTTTTGCTTCCATTGGATTGATCCGACTGATGGCAATTCCCGCGTGAACCACGACATAATCCCCTGTTTCGGCTTCGGTAACGCATGCCATATGCACCTTGCGGCGGATTCCATCGAATTCTACCTCTGCTTGTGCAAACGCTCCCTCCCGTTCGAGCCAGCGAACTATCTTACCGGGAATTCCTAAGCACATTGGTTTGCCTCTTTCTTTTTTCTTCCGGTCTGTTTCTGTCTGCTAATCGCGATGGCAAGTTGACCTGCCGCCAGGCCGCCATCGTTGGGGGGAATCATGCCGGGCAAGCCGAGCGGTTGTTCGTTTTGTTCAAATTCTTCCACTAACAGTTCAACCAGACATCGATTCTGAAAGACGCCTCCCCCCAGCACAACAGGCAGGGGGGCATATCGACTACAAAGTCTGGCGATCGCGCGTGCTAATCCACGATGAAACCGCATCGCCATCACTGCCGGTAATACACCCAGAGTACGGTCTTTTAAAATCTGGGAGATCAACGGTCGCCAGTCAAGTTGAACGGGTTTACAATCCTTGAGTGAAATATCATAGCTTCCAGATTCAGATAGATCACAGATCGCTTCCAAGAACATTGCCGCCTGGCCTTCGTAATCAGTATGTGTGATTCCCATGACCAACGCTGCCACGCCATCGAACAGACGCCCGGCACTGGAAGTTTGAGGTGCAAGGCGTTTGGAATCCATGATTTTTAGAATCGGTTCCATTTGTTCTGTGTCCCATTTTAAGCGGGAGGTCGCATCTTTGCTAACGGCCTGTGTTACTAATGAAACAGCAACACGCCATGGTTCTCGAATGGCACGTTCTCCCCCAGGCAGGCAGAAGGGTCTCAAGTGTGCTGCTCTGGTATAACTGGTGGCGGTCGATAATAAAAATTCTCCACCCCAGATGGTTCTGTCGTCACCCCAACCCGTGCCATCAAAGGCCACTCCTAAGACCTGACGATCCATCCATCCCTGTTCCAGCATGCCTGCAACAACATGCGCATGATGATGCTGGACTGTTTCCAGAGGAACCGATTCTCGAGCCGCCCATTGTGAAGTGAAATAATCCGGATGAGTATCACAGACCAGTGAAAAATTTGAGATACCATAAAGCTGTTTGAGTGATTGTAATTGTTCCTGATAACGTTCGCATGTTGCCAGACTATCGAGATCTCCGATATGAGGCCCCAGAACCGTTTGACGACCGTTGCCTAGCGCAAACGCTGCTTTCTGATGTCCGCCTGATGCGATTTGGGGAATGTCACTTTCCAATTTGAGGGGCAGGGGGGCCAAGCCACGTGCCAGACGGATTGTCACTCTTCGTCCCGCTATCTGGCGTACGACGCTATCATCAATGGGGCGTTCCACTGGTCGGTCGTGTTCCAGCCAAAGATCGGCTACCGATTTTAGTTGTGCACTGATATTTTCCCGTTGCCAGGCTAAAGGTTCCCCCTCTCCATTTGCACTTGTCACGACTAATGGAAAAGGACAATGCTGCAGTAACAACCAGTGCAGGGGTGTTGTCGGGAGCATTAAGCCCAGAGTGTTCAAGCCTGCATTCAGGCTGTTTGCCAATCCGGAATTGCTTCGCGATTGCAACAGGACAATGGGGGCAATGGGGCTGTTGAGTTCACAGCTTTCGGATTCATTCATGTAAACCAGTTTCTCGGCAGCTGCTGATGAACTCACCATCACCGCCAGCGGTTTCCCATAGCGATGTTTTCGCTGTCGTAGCTTTTCAACTGCGATTTCTGACGTCGCATCGACGAGCAACTGATAACCGCCTAATCCACGCAGTGCGATAATCTTTCCCTGCTGCAGAGCGGTTGATGCTGCTTTGATGGCGTCACCCTGCGAGTTGAGTCGTTGTCCCCTTGTATCGTTACACCATATGTGGGGACCGCATTTCGGACAGGCGTTGGTTTGTGCATGAAAGCGTCTATCACCGGGAGACTGGTATTCCTTTTGACAGCCGGGGCATAATTGAAACTCCAACATACTGGTTTGTGCCCGCTCATAGGGCATCGATTTGATAATTGAATAACGGGGGCCACAGTTTGTACAACTTGTTATGGGGTATTGAAAGCGAGGGTCTTCCGGCTTTGTCATTTCAGCCAGGCACTGCTGGCAAACAGCGATATCGGGTGGCACTTGTGTGGCCAGGGGACCGCTCGTTTCACTCTCAATCATTTCAAAGCTGGTTCGCTCACTTGACTCAATGATTGTGCGTTGCCTTTGACTGATAGAGGCCTCGTCTGGTAAATGTTCGTCTAATTCCTTTTCAAAACGTTGTACCCTATTCACGGGCCCCTCGATAATCAGTTCCACTCCCTGCGTTGTATTACTGATTTGACCCGCTAAATCCAATTGTGCAGCCCAACGTGCTACCGCGGGGCGCAGACCGATTCCCTGTACGCGACCACACAATGTCAACTGCACGGCTACCACTGATTTTTGGTGATTAGCGATTGCCTGTCGGTTCATAATACATGGCCAATCGTTGTTGATGTTGCTGTTCCAGAAATTCGCACCAGTTCGCAATTCCGGAACCGTCCAGGGCACTATTCGTCAGCACTTCCAGTTCTGGTTGAATTCGAAGCGCATCCTCTGTCACTGCTTCGACTGAAAAAGGAACATGCGGCAATAAATCCAGCTTGGTAATCAGCATCGCCTGACTGGTACGAAACATTTTCGGATACTTACCGGGTTTATCGTCCCCTTCGGTCGTACTAAGAAGTACCACACGTAAGTGTTCTGCCAGATCGTGTGACGCCGGGCAAACCAGATTGCCTACATTTTCAATAAACAAAAAGTCCACAGCCGGATCGCCAATGGCTTTCAGTCCGCGCTGCACCAGTGGTAATTCCAAATGACAGGCGCCTCCTGTCGTTAACTGAGCCGTCGGAACCAGAGGCGCCAATCGCCGTGCATCGCGATCGGTTTCAAGATCACCCACCAGAACGGCCATACTGCGACGACCGGCAAAATGGCGGGCCGTTGCTTCCAGCAAGGTTGTTTTTCCTGCCCCCGGCGATGAGAGGAGATTGACTACCAAAGTTCCCCGATTTCCCAACCGCTGGCGTTCTACAGCTGCATCTGCTTTCTGATCGGCCTGCACATCGCGCTGAACGATAATTGTACGCTGATTCATGATGTGACTCCTTCCCGTGTATGATTTGAATTGAGAGTGACGCTGATCAACTTCACTTCATCTCCCTGTATGACCTGCACCGATCCTGCCTGGCAGGCAGGACAACGAAACTGAAAATCAATAATTTCAAACTTGTGATCACATTCGCTGCAAACCGCGGTGACGGGTACTACCTCGAGCGTCAATTGACAGTCTGCAGAGAATACAGCAGGAACCATGTCATCAAATGCCATCTGAAATAAGAGTGGTTCCACTCCGGACAAGTCTCCGGCCTGCACACGAATTTCGGAAACAACTCCGCCACCCTCTGCAGCGACAATTTGTTCTACCTGCCGTAATAAGTTCTGGACCAGAGACCGTTCATGCATGTTGTGTCCCCGCTGTTTTCATGGGAATCGACAATTCCTTACAAATCGCCTGCGCTACTGAAGCTGCTCCTGCCAAAACTCGTTCGGACATGGGATGTCCGGGAAGGACCTGTTCCACTTCGACCCCCCAGATGTGAACCGCTGCAGGAAGTCTGCCCAGTTGCTCGGCCAATGCAAGTACTGCAGGTAACGAAACATTATGGGTTCCCGACCAGTTGATGGATTCAAGTTGGTTGCAAGGCCATTCCCAGTGATGAGAACTACCCACATCTCCTGCACCTTGACAGGCATCACAAATCACCAACAGTCTAAACCCTTCCATGCAATCCAGTAAATCATCGGGGGTCCGAGCCAGATGGGTAGAAACCAGGTCACTGCCCATGTTTTGAATCTGTTTCACCGTCTCCCATCCGACCTGATCATCTCCGTGAGGACTGCCGATGCCAGCAATTAAGACCTGAGAGGGATGCGTCATGTCAATGATGCTTTCGTAGCTTGAATTAAGTGCGTTCAATTTTTACTTTCAGGAAATGAGTTGAACAACTGATACAAGGATCATATGCACGTACCAGGTTTTCACATTTTCGAGCCGTTTCCTGTTCGTTGTCGCTGATGACATGTTTGATCCATCGTTTCAGATCCGCTTCAATCTGAGCTTGATTCTGTGAAGTCGGAGGAATGATACACGCTTCAATGATCTTGCCATTTTTATCCACAACATATCGATGAAAGAGCGTTCCACGGGGTGCTTCGGTGGCAGACATCCCCGTACCAGCTTGGTACTCGTATGACTCACGCGATTTGCCTTTTGGTGGTTCATCTCGCAGGATCATTAAGGCTTCTTCAAAAGCATGAATCAACTCCAGTCCTCGCGCAATAATCGCCTTGTGTGGATTGCGACACAAAGACTCCAGCCCTATTTCGTCAGCGATTTTTTGTGCGGTGGGAGAAAGTTTTTCCCGATTGAGATTCACTCGCGCCAGGGGGCCCAGCAAATAGGGACGTCCCGTTGACTTTCGAATCGCATGCAGTGCCGTCGAATGCGGAACCTGTCGTTCTTCAAATTCTGACTCATAATTGCTTACATCGACCAAATCACCACTGCTGGTTTTCATGACTCCTTCATTCATCGGATATTCATCGGGATGTGAAAGTGCGATGTATTCACAATCGGTTTTGAAATCAGGAAATTCAAAACGGGCAATCCAACGTGTGGTCTCAACTGCTGCTTCCAGTCCCCACTCAAAGTCGGGAATCAATTTTTGGAGTTCTTTCCTTTTTGGGAACCGATAAAACCCACCAACGCAAACATTGACAGGATGAATGGCCCGGCCTCCCAGCATATCAACCAACTGATTGCCATGTTTCTTCAATCGCAGTCCCCGATTCACTTCGTCCGGAAACTGTTTCGCCATTTCCAGTCCACTATCGAAGCCCAGGAAATCGGGTGCATGCAACAAGTGCATATGTAAACCGTGACTTTCAATCCATTCACCGCAATAGAGTAACCGCCGCAGACGACGAATCTCTGGTGAAACGGTCACTCCCAGAGCTGCTTCCAGTGCATGCACACTACTCATCTGGTAAGCAACGGGGCAAATTCCACAGATGCGCGCGGTGATATCTGGAGTATCTTCCAGAGGTCGTCCTCGGAGCAAGGCTTCGAACAGGCGCGGCGGTTCATAAATTTCCAAGCGGACTTCAGTAACAGCATCCCCACTCAAACGAATATAAAGACCTCCTTCTCCTTCCACGCGCGTTAATGTTTCGACTTTGATCGTACGGTTGCCCATCAGTTTTGCTCCTCGATCTGATCTGTCAACCGCTGGCTTTCATTGTGAAAGGCAGGTGCATGCACGTTAAAGTTTTGCAGACTGTGTGCCATCTCTGCCGGGGAAGTTCCTTCTTTGAGCGAATGTGTGCTCAGACTCACCAGATTGGGCTGCGGTGCAGGACCATAACAGCCATAACATCCCCGATTATAGCTCGGGCAAATTGCTTCACAGCCAGACTGTGTGACAGGCCCCAGGCAGGCGGTTCCCTGAGCCACGGTCACGCAGACGGTTCCACGGCGTTTACAATCCAGGCAGACGCTATGTTTGGGTGTTCGCGGATTTCGGCCTGCCAATAATGACTGGATAACTTCGATTAACTGATACTGATTGATCGGACAACCACGTAATTCGAAATCCACTTTCACATGTTCTGCAATGGGCGTTGATTTGTTTAACACCTGAATGTATTCAGGAGTCGCATAGACGGCGCGCATGAATTCGTCGGTATCGGCTCCGTTGCGTAGTGCCTGGATGCCACCTGCGGTCGCACAGGCGCCTATTGTCATCAAAAACTTCGAGTCACGGCGGATCTGCTGAATTCGCTCTGCATCGTGTGGCGTTGTTATCGAACCTTCGATGAGGGCTATGTCGTAGGGCCCTGATTCGATTCGGCTGCTGGCTTCGGGAAAATGTACAATATCAACTGCTCCGGCAACCGCCAACAGCTGATCTTCCGCATCAAGCAATGATAACTGACAGCCATCACAGGAAGCAAATTTGAACACACCGAGTTTTGGTTTTTCCACGATTACAGTCCTTCCACTTTAAAATAAGGTGAAATCTGATCGTAGCGAAAAATTGGTCCGTCCTTGCAAATAAATTCTGGCCCCAACTGACAATGTCCACACAAACCGACAGCACATTGCATATTTCGTTCTGTGGAGACCCAAATTTGTTCGGCAGTCATTCCGCGCTGCATTGCCGTTCTGGCGGTGAATCGCATCATGAGTTCTGGCCCGCAAATCATCATCGTTGTCTGTTTGGGTTCGAACGATTCCAAACGTTCCAGCAACAAGGGAACCACTCCCACATTACCGAGCCAGCCAGGGTTTGAGCGATCCACGGTTTCTTTTAATTCCAGACCTCTTTCGGACCAGAGCGAACGCTCTGCTGTGTATAATCTCATATCGGGTGAGCGTGCACCATAGAGCAAATGCAGTCGACCATATTGCTGCCGTTCTGCAAGTAGACGATAAATGAGTGGTCGCAGTGGTGGTAATCCAATGCCTCCTGCGACCAAAATGACATCGCGTCCCTTACAGGCTTCCAATGGCCAACTGGTACCAAAGGGGCCCCTCAATCCCAGTGTATCCCCGACTTTCATCTCGGAGATACTTTTCGTTACATTTCCAGCAAGCCGAATCGTATGAGCCAGAGTTTCCGGTGAGTCCGGATCGCCGCTCATTGAGATTGCCGACTCGCCTGCGCCCGGTACATACAACATATTGAACTGTCCGGGTTGAAAGTGGTACGCATTCGCTGCAGCAGGATCAACCAGCGTCAGATGATAGGTCGCTACGTTATCCACTTCGGGAGTGATCTCACGAATGCGTGCGGTCTGCGGCACCCAGGGATTGGGTTGTGCATTGCTGGTTTCTCCCGTTGCGCATGACGAATTCATGTCTGTTTTTCCCGAATGGCGGCGACTTCCTGCGTCAGATCAATCCCGACGGGACACCATGTGATGCAACGACCGCATCCGACACAACCGGACGTCCCGAATTGGTCAATCCATGTGGCCAACTTATGAGTCATCCATTGACGATAACGATTGCGAATACTATTTCGCACGAGACCGCCGTTCATATAACTGAAATCAACATTAAAGCACGAATCCCACTGACGCTCTCTTTCAACATGATCTCCGGTGAGGTCGCTTACTTCCTCAACAGAACTGCAAAAGCAGGTCGGACAAACCATCGTGCAGTTGGTACAGGACAAACACCTCTCCGCGACATCATCCCACTGCGGATGTTCCAGATTCGACATTAATAAGTCACGAATATCCGTCGTATCCATCGTGCGTGTAATCTGGTCGACCGCCTGTTGCCGCGCGGCTTCTGCCTGGTTTTGATTTTCCTCTGTTGCGATCTGAGTTTCCAGAGCATTGATGACCGCTTCGCCTTGTGGGGTGACCACCTCAACAACAAAGCCCTCTGGTAGCTCCGTAAGTGCCAGATCATAACCCGCCTTGCAACGCGGGCCTGTTTTCATCGAAGTGCAGAAACAGGTCGATGCGGCCTGCGTGCAATTCACTGCGATGACCAGTGCCTGATTTCGGCGTCCCTGATATTGGGGATCAATATAAGGGCCTTCCAGAAATACGCGATCCTGAATTTTGAGCGCCGCCAGTTCACATGCGCGTACGCCCAAAAATGCGAACTTTGGTGCATCCTGTTCCGGTTCGGAAAACTGCCAGCCTTCGTCAGTCCGATCAGCAACCGAGAGTGTGGTTACCGGGGGAAAGAGATTTTGCTTCCAGGAATGTGGCCCGACGACATACCCGAATAATGCATCATCGTTGCGTTTCTCTAAGCGATATTTTCCAGGTTCCTGAATGTCAGTCCAACCGCGGGGTAAATCATCAATCGAGGAAATACGATCATAGACAATGGCTTCCTGATCAATCGTAGGGCCAATGACATCGTACTCCAAAGCGCGTAAGACTTTGAATAGTTTCGCAAACTGCTCTTTTGAAAGAAAACAAGGAGGGGCATTTGCAGCCTGAAGTCCTTCGCTCATTCCGATGCCCCGATCTGGCTGTTATTCGAATTGACATCGCCAAACATGTCGAGCACCTGCAATCGGCTGGCTACGAGCCGTTGTGAAAGTGCGGTGGCAACCCGTCGCATGATTTGATATCCGATATCATGATCCTGTTCGCATAGCTCGCTCAAATTCGCGGCATCAATGGCAATCGTTTGTGTGTCTTCCACAGCTATAACGGTTGCTGTCATTTCCCCCTGTTTTAGGATAGAAGACCAACCAACCAGATCACCTGCTTCAAGTGTCAGAACCGGTAAGCAACCACGAGCGGGTATACTCATACAAATTTCGACCCGCCCGCTTCGGATGACATAAATATCCTTGTGGTCGCTTCCCACTGTAAAAACAGTAGCACCTTTGGGAAAGTTTTGAGCATGTGAAATACGCGCCAGGTTCCGTTGATCCTCATCCGACAACCCTGATGTGAAACGAAGTTTCATCAGGATTTGTTGAATCTGTTGAACATCCATAACGGTTTCTCTTTCCGGTACAAGTAACCGATTTGCTGCCTTTGTTTGATTCTATCTTTCACTAATCATACCGTCTATAGACTGGGAGATCACGGGTATGTTGTTGAAAATATTAATAACAATTTCGCGTACTTTTCTTTATTTCATTTAAACGATAAATGGCAATAACCATATTGCATAGGGGATTCCCCCATGCGAGTGGGAGAACATCATCTTATATGAAGTCTGTTTGATAATTTGATAGAAAAATACCGTTGCCTCTCTAAACTAATGCTAAAAAGTACATTGAATCATCCAATGGAATGTTGTGGGGTGAATTGCTCAAAGGAGAGCACTACGATACTTTATTGGAAACAAAAATTCTGAGAGAGCATTGACGGAAGAATTATAATATGATTCGATTACACAATTCCCCGGGATACCGTGCCACGGTTACCAAGGGAAAACTGTTCTGTTTGTATGCTTCTTTTCACTCCAGCAGACGCACAGAATAGCCGTTGTTATCACCGGACACTATGTCATGTGACTGGTGTTACCAATGGAGGCAGGTCAGGCAATTGGTTTGTTCGCAGCAACTGCTAGTCTGAAGAAGGGACACCAGTGACGAATTGGCATCAAAGGACGGGTTCAGACGCCTTAGGCCAGCTTGATTCTCACGCGACAAATGGGCTGTCTGACGACCAGGTCGAGGTACGTCGCGCTCAATACGGTCTCAATGAATTAGTGGAAATGGGCGGACGCGATCCCTGGCGAATTCTTTGGGAGCAACTCAGTGGGGCAATGGTCTTCCTATTGATTGTGGCAGCAGGAGTGTCAGCTTTCTTGCATGAATACACCGACTCCGCTGTTATTCTGGCCATCGTAGTCCTGAATGCAGCACTGGGATTTATCCAAGACTATCGGGCCGAAAAGGCGTTAGCGGCACTCAAGAAGCTGGCGGTGCCCGTTGTGCGAGTTTGGCGAAGTGGTGTCGTGCGGGAGATGTCCGCTTGCGAACTTGTGCCTGGTGATATTGTGCATTTGGAAGTCGGCAACTATGTGCCGGCCGATTGCCGCTTGTTGGAGTCTGTCAATCTCAAGATTCAAGAGGCGGCACTGACCGGTGAATCGGAGCCGGTCGAAAAGCAGAACGAGCCACTCAAAGGCGATGGCTTGCCGTTGGGTGACCGAACTAACATGGCCTACATGGGAACTATTGTGACATATGGCCACGGACAGTCTATCGTGACGGAAACTGGTATGAACACCGAGCTGGGTCATATCGCTCGCTCACTGCAAACCGTCAAAACCGAAATGACCCCGCTACAGAAACGGCTTGCCCAGGTTGGTCGTACACTTGCTCTGGCCGCGATCGGGATCGTGGCGTTGGTGTTTGTGATGGGCCTGCTACGGGGCGAAGACCTGCGGTTGATGTTGACAACGGCACTCAGCCTGGCTGTCGCTGTCGTGCCCGAAGGCTTACCAGCCGTGGCAACGGTTGCGCTGGCGCTTGGGGCGAGGCGGATGTTCAAGCGGAAGGCTTTGATTCGCAAGCTACCTGCCGTTGAAACGCTCGGCTCAGTCACTGTGATCTGCTCGGACAAGACTGGCACACTGACCGAGAACCGAATGACGGTCACAGTGCTCGACGTTGCTGGTAACCGGATGGATCTAACGGAGATATTACAAAAGGGCCAGCCATTTACTGAATCCGATGTTTCCAACAAACAGGTTACGATGTGGGACACGGCGGCTGATAACTCATCGCTTTCGTTGCTGCTGTTGGGAGCTGGTTTGTGTAACGACGCTGAACTCGAATTGGATGAGGCACACCACAGGTTTCGAGCTGTGGGGGATCCCACCGAAGGTGCGTTGATCGTCGCCGCAGCACGCTTGGGGCTTCGCAAAGACCGCTTGTTGGCACTATTCCCTCGCGTCGCCGAAATACCTTTCGATTCCGACCGCAAACTTATGACTACGGTTCATCAGGTCACACCTTCGGCTCATGACGCCAGCGATGAGCCAGTCAGGGTAGCACTCGATGCCATTGCTCAACTGGTCGGCGACCACATTGCTTTTACCAAAGGCGCCGTTGATGCGCTCCTTGATGCCTGTCAGTATGTCTGGGACAAAGACGAATTGAAACCTATGGATGATGGCTGGCAACGCCGCATCGCTGCTGCCAACGAAAATCTGGCCGCCCGTGGCATGCGGGTGTTGGGCGTGGCGTTTCGCGCGCATAATGTGTCAAACGATGCAGCAGCCAACAGCCAACCAGATAAGTTGAAAATCTGTCTCACGGAAGAGGTCGAGCAGGATCTGATCTTCATTGGCATGCTCGGCATGATCGACCCGCCGCGGCCGGAAGTTGCCGAGGCCATCACACGCTGTCGTTCAGCAGGTATTCGTCCGGTGATGATTACCGGCGACCATCCACTTACCGCCAGTCACATTGCCCAACAGTTGAATATCGCTGACAACGGCCAGACGCTCACAGCGCAAGAGTTGGGATGCCTCAGCGGTGATGAGTTGCGAGTTGCTGTCGAGACAACTTCGGTATACGCGCGAGTGGCTCCCCAGCATAAACTGCAACTGGTTCAGGCTCTCCAGGAAAATGGTCAAGTGGTTGCAATGACCGGTGACGGCGTAAACGACGCACCGGCACTCAAGCAGGCTCACATCGGTGTGGCAATGGGAATCACTGGCACCGACGTTGCCAAGGAAGCGTCGCAGATGGTGCTGCTTGACGACAACTTTGCTACGATCGTAAACGCCGTTGAGGAAGGTCGCATTGCCTATGACAATATTCGTAAGTTCATCAAATACACGATGACCAGCAACGCGGGAGAAATCTGGGTCATGGTGCTTGGCCCGCTCATGGGTATGCCTCTGCCTTTGTTGCCGCTTCAGATTTTGTGGATCAATCTGGTAACCGACGGATTGCCTGGTCTGGCCTTAGCCCTTGAAAAGGCGGAACTCGATACGATGCGACATCCGCCTCATCTGCCGAAGGAACACGTCTTTGGTCGAGGCATGGGACGTGACATCGCCTGGATCGGCCTGTTGATGGGCATCATCTCTTTGTCGATGGGTTACTGGTACTGGGCCTCGGGTTCAGAGACCGAAGCCCATTGGCGGACAATTATTTTCACGGTGTTGACGCTGGCCCAGATGGGTAATGCCATGGCCATCCGCTCGTCCCACGACTCGCTATTTCAAATCGGTATCTTCTCAAATCGGGCGCTGATCGGTTCCGTGGCGTTGACTTTCGGCTTGCAATTGGCCGTGATCTATTGGCCACCGCTGCAGAGTATTCTCAAGACAACAGCTTTAACTGGCGGAGAACTTCTATTGTGCATTGCATTAAGCAGCGTTGTGTTCTGGGCCGTTGAGGCAGAAAAGCTGCTGTTACGCTGGCGGCTGAGAGCTAGTGACCAACCCAGATGACAATAAGAGTTAAGATTCACTCTTTGGTTTTTACTACTTTTGTTTTTCGGGCACTTTAATCTGTCTGGGAAATGAGCAGATAACAGCGACACCGCTGATCGATTCAATCGGTTCGAATATCTGGGTGAACCCGTATTAGCTGCGGTATCACATTTTTGCTAATCAGCGGGATGAAAGCCGACGTGGCAGTTCGACGGACCAAAGTAGAGTCACGAATTTCCGCAGCGGTAAGAATTTGTCAGAAAAATCGCCAGGCGCTGGACTCGGAGGGGGGGGGCGATGTTAAGATAGGCTTCGGATTATGCCTGGAGCGGTTTCAGGCTCAACCCAAATGGGAAATCCCGGCTTATACCAGATTGAGTGACCCGTGCAAAAAATGAACTCCCCCCGATTGCTGATCCATTTATGTCTCCTCTTACTCCTGTCGTCGATCCCCGCAGGCGCTGCAGAGAAAACGAAATCTCTGCAACTGACGTTACCGCCCACGTTTTACGCAGTGCCCGGCGTAGAGATGAATATCTACTACGACAACATCGTGCTGACCGAAACACCCGAAAAATACTGTTTTGAAGTCTATTGTAACATCGGCACTGTCGAGCACGATCGCTGGACCATTACGCCTACACCATGCGATGTGGGTCAGCATCCGTTGTCGGTCAAAGTGATTGACGCTGACGGAACGGTCCTGGGGACAGCGAAAACAATCCTGCATGTTTCAGCGGCCTATTCGGGCTTCCATCGCGACACGTATCGGTTGTTAATTATCGGCGACAGCTTAACGCACAATACGATCTACTCAAACAAAATCGCCGAACTCCTCTCAAAACCCTGCAATCCGAAATGGCAAATGCTGGGAACACACAAACCGAAATCCGCTGCTGCGGGTGTCGCCCATGAAGGTTATGGCGGTTGGACCTGGCAACGGTTTGTTTCAAAGTACGAACCAAACCCCGATGGTACTCACCGTAAACGCAGCAGCCCCTTTGTGTACCTCGGCAAGGACGGCAAGCCGGGCCTCGACGTCAAACGCTACTTCAAGGAAGAATGCAACGACCACACGCCAGATGTTGTGATCATTAAACTGGGCATCAACGATTGTTTCTCAGCGAAACAGGATGCCATCGATGAAAAAATCGATGGCATGTTCACTCAGGCTGATATCTTAATCAAAGCCCTGCAAGCTGCCGCACCAGAGGCAGAGATCGGAATTTGTTTGACCACGCCCGGGAATTCACGCCAGGAAGCATTTTTCGCCAACTACAAAGACCGTTATAGCCGCTGGGGTTGGAAGAAAATTCAACATCGGCTGGTGCAACGCCAAATCGAAAAATTCGCAGGCCGTGAAAAGCAAAATCTGTTCATCATTCCTACCGAGTTAAACCTCGACATCGTTGACGGCTACCCCGTCAACAACGGCGTCCACCCCAACACAGCAGGTTACGAGCAAATCGGGGACAGTATTTATTCGTGGTTGAAGTATCGATTGGAAGAGTGAGAAGGAACCACGGCACAGGCGGTTCAGAACCAATCTGAACTCAAGGGCGAGTCTGGACTCGATGGTTGATCGCAGGCGTTGACGATACATCACAGTCTGAAGTCTGACTTCTATTAGGAAAAAATATTATTGTGGAAACAAACGAGCAAACACCCAACACCTTTTTTATCGAAGTGTCCGGATCCGGACTTCCTGAAGTAGATGGTCTCTTCGTTCCATCGACGGCGCCGCCAGCCAAATCTGAATCGGGAACCACATCGAGTCTCGGCTACTGGAACGGCAAGATGGCGTGGGATCGTGCAGATGGCAAATCTGCCAGAAGCCCAGCACTCTCCTACTCCAATAGCTACACGTCCTGGAGAATCTGCCGTCTCGATGGTCATCTCGCATACGACATCACCTGCGAAGATGCGCTGCCACCAACCGACAGAGAATGGCACGTTTACAAAAAAGGAGTCGCACCTGCGCCTGATGTCACAATCCACTACTACGACCCGAGACAACCCTGTCCCAAGCCCAACGTCGTTTTTGTACTCGGAGGTCCCGGTGCTGGAAAAGGAACGATGTGTGAGCTTGCTGAGTCTCAACTTGGCTGGACTCACTTATCCACGGGTGAATTATGCCGTGCCGCGCTTCAGGCGGGAGGCCCGAATGCTGCCTCAATTGAAGAATCCCTGGCAGCGGGAAAGTTGGTATCCAATGATATTGTTGTGACCCTGCTGAAGAACAAAATGGAGACGGTTATCAGAACGACAGGCAAGAACAACTTCCTGCTTGATGGATTCCCGCGTTCTCTTTCCAATTTGGACGTGTGGAACGAGATCTTCGGCAAGGAAGCGGAACTACCGAAATTTCTGTACTTCGAGTGCCCGTATCCGATTCTCGAGAAGCGTATCCTGGGCCGTGCCAAATACTCCGGCAGAAGTGATGACAATGTAGAAAGTATCAAGCTGAGATTCGACACCTTCAAGGCAGAAACACTGCCCACCGTCGAGTACTTCAAGAGTAAAAACAAGTGCATTGAAATTGATACCAGTCAAGATCGTCAGAGCGTTTATTCTCTCGTCGCCAGCAACCTCGCAGAGTACACCGATCAAGAGTTCGCTGACAAGCCGCTCACCGAAAGAGCTGAGATGCTGCTCGGTTTGAGACCTTATCCAAAGCAGGAGAAGTGATGAGGTGCTGTTGGTCCTGCGTGCGAATTATGTCGAAACCGACGATCCACCGAGATGTATCGAAGTAGCAATTGCTCCCGTAAATATTCTCGTCATCGGAACGTTCTTTCAGGTTGAGACTGGAACTTCATTCGATGTTGTCGATTCAATAGTCCGGCAATCATCAGTATCAGCAAAATGACGCATACCGCTACTCCAAAAATGGAGCGGCGGATCGAAAAATTGTTCTGAGGACCAGGTTTTCTACTAATCCCGGTTTTGTTTTAAAGATCAATTGGCCGCGGGACTTAAAGTGTGACAGTCTATTTGTACCGAACGGACTGAATCTTTTGTTCAATAATATGTGCTGTTTGTCTTCCGGGTCTGGGCAGATTTCGTTGGCAGTGTACTCGATGATCCATAGATCCTGATCCCATGAATCATAGGTCAGACCGGTAGTCTTGAAGACCTCTTTAATTTTTCGGCATGTCTGAATCGACTTCTCTCCTGGCGGGTCTTCATTACACATCGTCAGATGCAGGAAGAGCAGCTTGACGTATTCGCGTGGGGTGAACTGCTGTTGTAATTTTGGATCTTCCATGATCTTCTCACACTCAGCCTTCACCTCATCAGGCCAGAGCCAGACCATCTGTCGCGGACCATAATTAGAACGGACTCCGAATCCAAGCTCCACATACTTGCGAATTAACTCCCCTTTAACATCTTCCCATTCCATTTTCTCCAGATCATCCCGGTAGGACTGATACATCTTTGGATTGTGCATATGCTCATGGCTGAGGAACAGTAGCGAGCGGATAAGATATTCTGCTTTTGATTCAAATGGCCTACGCAATACAGTCCCGCAAAAAAAATAGGTCAAGTCTGAGAATGACAGCACGCTATAGACCCAGAATAGAGTACCCGCCAGGCAGATCAGGAAAAAATGCCGACGTGAAGGTCGGAAGCGTCGCCTGCATCGTTGCGAATTGTTTTGATTTTGTTCCATATCGATTCCAGACTGATTTTCCTAATTGATGACATGGAATCTTATAGTACCCGATTCCTATTATAGTCCTGGATTGAACATAACCCCAATCTTTTTTGATTAGCTTACCGACTAGACCGTTGTATTCGCGGTAGATCCAAACATTACCCTTGTCGTAGAGTTTCCAATACGTACCACCCGAATCGATACCGGACACTGCTATTTTGAGGCTGGCATGTTCCTCGGGACGACTGCCTTTTGCAAAGTTGGTCTATTGGGTTCGATTCCCATCTGGTTCCTTTATTCTTTCGGGAGCCTTTCATTCGTCTTGTTTTCGTATAGAGCCACTGTATGGTGCTTTTCCACCAGCTCATTTTCGAAAATAATTATTTTCTTTAAAAAAGAGTGGAAGATTTTGACGGCGCGTTCGTTCTCCCAGCAGGAGAGGGAATTCTGTGATGGCCATCGAATTTCTAACGTTGCAGGCAGATGTTTCTCTGTCTTCAGAACGTGTTTTTTGAATCTTTTCAGAAAGAGAAGCTGTTATGAAAACCAACTTATTACAAAGTAAAAATCTATCGCGTCGCAAACGACTATTGGGTTGTTTGACACTCATTGGCGGTCTGGTTTTAGGAGCACAGCTGTTCGAGCCGACAACCGCCGATGCTGGCCATCGCTATTATCCCAGTTATCGTTCGCCGCGGGGATACAACCAGTGTTATCCCGCATTTCCCAGATGACTTCCTTCGCTTTGGCATGCGATTTGCGCCAGACCCTTTAAA
>Ga0055584_100000542_pt1 | contig 35974 bp, 42 predicted proteins | sample OSDHelmetaG_FD_58716 | JGI IMG/M metagenome (GOLD analysis project Ga0055584, IMG submission 58716) | Pelagic marine sediment microbial communities from the LTER site Helgoland, North Sea, for post-phytoplankton bloom and carbon turnover... | ecosystem: Environmental > Aquatic > Marine >...
ACCCATCCACCGTCACCTCACCCACACGCGACTCGAACAACCGCGCCGGCACCACCGCCGCGAGGTCGTTCGGAGCGGAACGCACGACCGTCCGGCTCGTCGTCACACCCACGAACAGCGACGTCGCGACGAGCGCGATCACGGCGGCGAACCTGGCCCGCAGCGAGAAGCCGGCGCCGGCCCCCGGATCGCTCGTGTTCGTCATGGATGCTCCCGACCGATCGATGACGTACTCATCGGTCGGTCTCGGACCCGGGTCATGTCAGGTTTCGGCCAAGAACCTGGTCGCTCGTGTCGACGCATGCCCGGCTTCGACGCCCGCATCACGGTCCGGCCGCCCAGACCGTGACGCTCGAGTCCGTCGTGGAGCTCGGGAGACATGGTCGATGCGCCGCTGGTCGGTCGTCAGACCTGGCGACGGATGCGCTCGAGGGGCGGGTCGAACGCTCGGACCGCCTGCCAGACCGGATCCACGTCGTAGTCCCAGTACTTGGTCCGATCGATCGCCACGGCCCGGTTGCCCGCGACACCGCCGTCGAGATGACCGTTGTGGATCCGGATCGACGAGTAGAGCTCGGGTGACACATCGACCGCACGAGTGTGTGCCGGGTTGGTTCGCCACACCTCGGTGTCGTCGGGCACGCTGTGCACGACCAGGTTGGCCCAGAAGTCGTTGGCGAGCTCGAGCGAGCTGTAACTCAGGATCCCGGGAAAGTTGCGGAACTCGAGCAGCAGGCTCATCTCGAGCTCGTCGAGAGAGGGGTAGTCGATGGTCTCACGGCGTTCCGCGAAGAACCCCACGATGCAGACCCGGTCGATCGCCCGAATGAGCGCCGGTTCGCACACGATGGTCCGCCGCCGGAGTCCGTGGACGTCCCACAGCGTGGGTTCGTGGGCCACCAGGGCGACCTTGCCGGCGTCGTGCGCCCTGATCAGGCTCCGGAGGTCCTGGAGCATGTAGGCGAGCAGGTCGAGGTCAGGGGTGTAGAGGGAGACGTCCGTGCAGGGGTGTGACAGGTCCACCTCGGTCGCTTCGAGCTCGATCACGCTCGTCCGTCCTCCTCGCCGTCGTGGCCGCCGTCGTGGTCGTGGTCCCGGTCGTGCGGCAACCCAACACTACGACCGACCGGCCCCTGTTCTCGACATCGGCAGGCAGCAGCCGGAACACGAGCGTTGCCGCGCTCCCGGGCCGATCGGTGCGGGAACGACCTGGATGAACTCACTCGGCGAACAGGACGTCGACGGACGCGGCGATCGAATCGGCGAAGAGGTCCTGCCCCGACTGGGTGAGGTGCACGCCGTCGCTGGTGATCACGCCGTCCTCGGCGCCGTGGGAGTACCAGTCGACGACGGCCGAGCCGCCCGCCCGGCGAGCCAGCTCGACGCGGATCATCCGGTTGGCCCGCGCCACGACCTCTTCACGACCGGCGATCCAGAGGTCGACCCAGATCACGGGATCGTCGGCCGGGACGAGATCGAGCACCTCGCGCATCTCGGCACGGAAGTCGTCCAGCGATTCGTCGGAGGCCACGTCGTTCGTCCCGAGCGCGATCACCCACACGCCGGGCTCGCTGGTGGACGCGATCGCTTCGACGGCCTCGGTGCCCGCCGGCAGCCGGCTGCTGCCCCGGCTCATGCGCCGACTTTCGACCCCGTCGACGGCGAGCACGCGGAGACCTCGCCGGACCAGCGCCCTCACGATCTCGTCGTCGGCCGACCTGGTCAACGAGTCGCCGACCACCGCGACAGTGGACGGACGCTCGACCGTCGGCTCGACGATCGTCTCGATCTGCTCGACGACGCCGCCGAACTCGCTCGCCACGACGAGTGGTCGCTCGACGGCGGTGGTCGGAACGGCCGTGGTGACGTCGTCGATCTCCAGGGTCTCGGCGCCGAGCGCGTCGACGCCGCTCGGGCGGGCGCCGCCGAACCCGCACGCGCCGAGCAGCAGTGCGAGCAGCGATACGAGCACAGGGGTCGAGCGACTGATCACGGGTCACCATTCTGCCGCCTGGTGCCCGCTCCGGGACGGCACCATCAGCCGAGATGCTGGATGCGGCGGGCGACACGATCGTGCTCGCGGAGGATCTCGTCGGTGCGCGCCGCCAACAGTCCGCCGTCGCGCACGATCGGCGACCCGGCGACGATCGTCTCCCGGGCGCCGAGCGGCCCGCACCGGAGCCATGCCTCGATCGGATCGGCGACCGCGCCGGCGAAGGCCGGTCCCGTCAGCGACCACACCGTCAGATCGGCGACCGCGCCGGGTTCGATCACACCCAGCTCCCCGCTGCGACCGAGACATGCCGCCCCACCGAGCGTCGCCATCTCCAATGCCATTCGAGCGGTGCCGGCGGCAGCCCCGTCACGGAGCTTCGCGAGCAACATCGCCTGGCGTGCCTCCATCCAGAGCGATGCGCTGTCGGCCGAGGACGACCCGTCGACACCCAGGCCGACGGACACACCGGCCGCGCGGAGGTCGACGATCGGCGCCACACCGGACGCCAGGATCAGATTGCTGGACGGGCAGTGGGCGACACCCACCCCGGCGGACCCGAGCCGGACGACCTCGTCGTGATTCGGCATGACGCAGTGTGCGACCCACGTGCGGTCCGACGACCAGCCGGTGCGCTCGAGGTAGTCGGTCGGGCGGCACCCGAACGTCGCCAGGCTGAACTCGTCGTCCTCGGAGTTCTCGGCGAAATGCGTGTGCAGCCGCACGTCCAGCCGTTCGGCCAACTCCGCCGTTCGGACCATCAGCTCCTCGGTGACGCTGAACGGCGAGCAGGGAGCGAGCGCCACGCGCACCATCGCTCCCCACGACCGGTCGTGATGCCGGCTCACCGCCGCCTCGCTGTCGGCGAGGATCGAGTCGTCGTCGGCGACGACGTCGTCGGGTGGCAGCCCGCCGTCCTTGACCGACAGCGACATCGATCCCCGGGTGGGATGGAACCTCAGCCCGAGGTCGCGGGCGGCGTCGATCTCCGCCGACAGGAGGTCACCTGCCCCGCGCGGATGCAGGTAGAGGTGGTCGGTCGAGGTCGTGCACCCCGACAGTGCCAGCTCGGCGAGCCCCACCCACGTCGACAGGTAGACCGCCTCCGTGTCGATCGCGGCCCACAGCGGATAGAGCTGCTGCAGCCACCCGAACAGCGGCTTGTCGGTCATCGGCGGATGGGCGCGCGTGAGGTTCTGGTACAAGTGGTGGTGCGTGTTCACGAGGCCCGGCGTGACGAGGCAGTCGGTGGCGTCGATCGTGTCGCTCGCCGGGGGTGCCGGTCCGGTCCCGACACCGTCGATCAGACCGTGGCGCACGCTCACCCAACCGCCGGCCAGCTCACGGCGCTCCCCGTCGAGCGTGGCGACACACCTGGCGTCGGAGATCACGAGGTCGGCCATCGGCGTCACCGGAGCGACTCGAGTATCGCCGCGATGTCGTCGAGCGTCGTCAGCGGATTGACGACGCAGTAGCGAAGGGCGATCTCACCCCGCCAAGCGGTCGACACGACGAACGACTCCTGTTCGGCGAGCTGCTCCGCGCTCCACGCCTCGTACCGGTCCGGATCCCATCCGATCCTCCGGAACACGACCACCGAGAGCTCCGGCTCGATGACGAGTTCGCAGTGATCGCTCTGCCGGATCAGGTCGGCACCGTCGTGGGCGACCCGCAAGGTGGTCTCGACCGCCTCGGCATACGCGTCGGTGCCGTACGTGGCCAGACTGAACCACAGCGGGAGCCCTCGGGCCCGCCGTGAGAGGTGATGGGCATAGTCGCTCGCGTTCCAGTCGTCGGCGTCCTGGAGCACATCGAGGTACTCGGCCCGCTGGGTGTGCGCCGACCGCGCGATGTCGGTGTCCCGGTAGAGCAGCGCGCAACAGTCGAACGGGGCGAAGAGCCACTTGTGCGGATCGACGATGAAGCTGTCGGCGCGTTCGATCCCGTCGAAGCGCGCGCGGACACTCGGTGCGGCGAGCCCCGCGCCGCCGTAGGCCCCGTCGACGTGGAACCAGAGCCGGTGGTCGTCGCAGGCGTCCGCGATCCCGGCGAGGTCGTCGATGATGCCGGCGTTCGTCGTGCCACTCGTGGCGACGACAGCGAACAGCCGCTCACGGTCGTCGTCGTCGAGTTCGGCGATCGCCTCACCGAGCGCGGCGCCGTGCATGCGGCCGGACTCGTCGGCGGAGACCCTGATGACGTCGACGTCCATCGCCCGGCCCGCCTGGAGCACCGACGAATGAGCACCGGACGACGCCATCACGAGGCCGCGGGTCCGATCGTGTCGGCCGCCCGCATCGTGTCGCCACTTCCACCGCGCGGCGATCAACGCACTCAGGTTGCCCGCGGTTCCGCCCGACACGAACACACCACCGGCGTCGGGCGGCATCCCGGCGAGATCGGCGATCCAGCGCAACGCCTCGTTCTCCGCGAACACGGCACCGCCACCTTCCAGCCACGAGCCGGCGTAGATGCTCGACGCCCCGACGACGAGGTCGAACAGGATCGAGGCCTCGGTCGGAGCCGCCGGCACGAACGAGAGGAACCGGGGATGGTCGACCGAGATGCACGCCGGCGCCAGCACGTCGCCGAACACGCGCAGGGCCTCGAGCCCGCCGATGCCGCCGGGCGTCACCGTGTTCCCGGCCATCGCACGCAGTTCCTCCGGCGTCCGGGGACCGTCGAGCGGTGGCGGGTCGAGCCGGACGCGGTCGACGGCATAGCGAATGATCGCCTGGGTGAGCACCTCGGTCGAGGCATCGTGGCGGTGCATGGGGCCGAGTGTGTCAGATGACGCGACCGACCGCGCCCACCCGTCAGTCGTCGAGCGCGAGGAGTTCGCTGCCCTCGTTGCGGATCTCTCCGTCACGTTGCAGGAACCAGCCGATGATGGCCGAACCGACGCCGCCGCTGATCAGGACGACGACCGGGATCAACAGGAGTACGACGACGATTGCGATCGCTCCGGGCATGGGTCCAGGCTAGCTCCCGGCCTCCGGGTGCGACCCATTTCGACGCCCCGGCACCGCATCGACCGGAGCCCTGCGCGACCACTGGTGGGCTTCAGTGCTCGGGGAGGTGTGCGATCGCCTCGATCTCGACGACGGCGTTCACCGGCAGCTCACGCACTGCCACTGTCGAACGGGCGGGGCGGTGCGAACCGAACCCCGTGACGTACGCATCGTTGAACGTCGCGAACGCATCCATGTCGACGAGGAAGCACGTCGTCTTGACGACGTCGTCGAGGCCTGCTCCCACCGATGCGAGCTGGCCGGCGAGGTTCTCGAGCGCCTGGGTCGTCTGGGCGGCGACACCACTCGGCAGCGAGCCGTCGGCCATGCCCACCTGACCGGAGACGAAGATGAAGTCGCCGGCGCGGACGACGGGCGTGTAGGGACCGAGTGGCTTGTTCATGGTGCGAACGTAGCCCGCCGGACCGGGCCGCCGGAATGCGACGGGTGATGTCGTGACCGGCGGGGTCAGTGGGACGTCGGCCAGGCCGGCGCCCACCCCGAACGGGCCCAGGCCGCGGCGGCGACCGCGGCGAACACGGCATCGCTCCCGTTGACCGGCCCGCCTCCACGTTCGACCAGCTCGACCTCGATCCGAGGTGTCTCGACGGCGCGCAGGATCCCGAACGACCGGATGGTCAGGTCATGGCACACACCGGAGGCATCGATCGACAAGCCCTCGGACGTGACCCACCCGAGGGCCATGTGCGCAGCGCCGATGCAGTAGCTGCTCAGGACGACGGCGTCGAGCACCTCGCCGCACTCGACCTCGATGCCGATCGAACCGTCGTCGTCGACCACCGCGGCGGCCGTCGAACCGTTCGGCGCCCGGACGGTGAACGTCGGGCCCGGCTCCAGCGAAGCGAGCAGCACCGCCGCCTCGACCCACCCGGAACCGCGGACCGCCGACGACGTCGGTGGACCGGCCACGTCGACCTCCTCCACCTCGAGCGAGGGTGCCACCGTGCGGATCGCATCGGCGACACCGTCGGTCCGGGCGACCCGCAGGATGCCCGACCCGTCGGCCCGGACTCCTGCTGCGATCGGTGGTCGCTTGGGGCCGTGGACGACGACGTCTTCGCGGGTGCTCAGCACGCGGACCGACCGGCCGTGTTCATCGGCGAGCCGCCGAGCCACCTCCTCGAGGGCACCGCTCTCCTTCCCACCGAACGCCCCACCGTTGCCCCGTGAACTCATCGGTGTCCCGCCGGGCTCACACCACGAAGCGTCGGGCTCGAGGTAGCCCGGTTCGACCCAGGTGGTCCGCAGTGTGCGCGCCCAGTCGCCGGCGGGCACGCCGAGTGGCCACGACAGCGGAGCGGTCGTCCTGCGGCCCTGCACCTTGCCGCTCGCGTCCCGCGCGGCCTGCAGCGACTCGCCGACCACCCAGCCGCCGTCCGCCGATCGCACCGCGACGAGAGCGTCCGGTGGAGCGGTGTCGTCGGCGAACCCACCGCGTCCAAGCGCGACGCCGGGCCCGACCGATTGCTCGACGCCACCTTCGAGGAGTGCCCGTCGGGCGGCCGCGTGACCCGCTCGGTCACGCCCCACCGGCTCGTGCAGCTGCACGATCGACTCGACGACGGGTTGCCAGCCGGTGCACCGGCACAGGTGCGCCAGCATCGCCTGCCGCACGGATTCGGGCGAGGACCGTTTCTCCTCGGTCAGGGCCGCCGCTCTCATCACGATGCCGGGAGTGCAGAACCCGCATTGACTCCCGCCACGATCGCAGAACGAGGCCGCCCAGGCGTCGGCGTCGGCGAGGCCCTCGACGGTCGTCACCGACCGTCCACGCACGCGCACGACGGGCGTCACGCATGACACCCTCGGCTGGCCGTCGACCCACACCGTGCAACATCCACACTGTCCCTGTGGGCTGCATCCATCCTTGACCGATCGCACGCCGAGCGTCTCCCGGAGCGCATCCAGCAGGGTCCCCTCCGCGGGGACCTGCACCTGGTCGCCGTTGAGCTCGAACTGGATCGGCTCGGCTCGGACCGCGGGCGCTCGGTTCATGTCGGTGGCGTCGATCTCAGTCGACCGGGCGGCGGCCGTCGACCTGCTCGATCAGCGCTCGGAACTCGGCCCACGAACCGGCGGCGAGCAGCGCGGCCTGCTGTGGCCACGACGACGGGTCGTACGCCTTGAAGCGCTGCCCGGCGTCGTCGAGCATCGTGCGGAGCAGCGAGACCTCGGTCGTCGCCAACTCGCCCCAGGTGCGGACACCGATGCCGTGACAGAGGTCGGCGATCTGTGGGCCGATGCCGTCGACGACCGTCAGATCGTCGAGCACGACCGGCCTGCCGAGCACGGCTGCAGCCTCGGCGAGCGGCTCGCCCGCACCGGGCGACGGTGGCGACGTGACGACGGAATCGTGCCCGGCAACCGGCGCGGGTGCCTGTTCCGCCGAGGCCGGACCGGCACGCCCGGCGCGATCGAGTTCGGCTCGCAGCCGATCGCGCTCGTCGACCACCGGTTCGAGTCCGGCGACCCGGCTGCGGAGGCGTTCGAGTTCGTCGAGGTCGGCCCCGCCCTGCTTGGCGCGCTCGATCTGACGCTTGGCGGCGACGCTGCGCAGCAGCCACCCGATGACGATCCCGAGCACGACGGCGAGCAGCACCCAGGCCAACCCCTTCATCAGCGTGTACGGCATCGGTCCTCCACGTCGGTTCTCCCGCTGCATGGTGGCAGGTCACGGCGCACGATGCGGTCACCACGCACGATGCGGTCAGCTCTCACGACGCGGTCACCACACGGAACTCGACCCGCCGGCTGGCTGCCTTGTCCTCGACCCCCTCGACGAGCACGGGCTGTTCGCTGCCGAATCCCTCGGCCTCCACGTCGGCCAGCCCCCGATCGATCAGCGCAGCCTGCACGGCTTCGGCTCGACGCTGGCTCAGCTGCAGGTTCTCGATCGGGACGCCGTCGCTGTCGGTGTGCCCCTCGACCGTGATCGCGACACCGGCGAACGGCAGGGCGAGCTGCGCCAACCGATCGATCACCTCGAACGCCGAGTCGTCGAGCACCGCCGAGCTGGGCTCGAACAGGATCGGGTTCTCCTCGACGAGCGCGTTCAGTTGATCCGCGAGGTCGTCGACTTCGGCCTCGGTGGCGTCGGGGGGCACCGTGTCGGGGGCCACCGTGAGGTTGGGTTCGACACCGACCTCCTCGGCGACGGCGGCGAACGTGGCGCCTCCCTCGTCGGAGACGATCACGCCGGCGGCGAACAGTGCCGAACCGTCGAAGCCGACATCGCCCGCCCGGAGGCCCTCGGGCATCGCGCCGATCAGCGCGGCGAGGTCCTCGGCGGTCGAGGCGTCGATGCCGGCGTCGGGGTCGAGCGTCAACTCGTCGCTGACGAACTGCTCGCCGACGGCACCGACGGCCGCCCGGTCGACGATCCCGCGCTCGTCGTCGCCCGCGACCACGCCGGACAACACGATGAACTCGCCGTCGTACGACGCGACGGCCGCGCCGGGTTCGGGCGCCGGCTCGGGATGGACGATGACCTGGTCGATCACGTGCACCACCCCGTTGCTGGCCATGATGTCGGCCCCGACGATCGCCGCGCCACCAACGGAGATCTCGTCATCGACCACGACGGTCAGCATCGTGCCGTCGAGCGCGACGAGGTCACCGTCGACCAGGTCGTCGCTGCGCACGATCCCGTCGACGGCATGGTGGCTCAACGAACGTTCGAGCAGATCACCGTCGTTCTGCAACCGGCCGAGTGCATCGGGCGGCATCGCGTCGAACGCCTCGTTGCTCGGGGCGAAGAGGGTGACCGGTTCGTCGGTCCGACCGATGTCGGCGTCGGCGAGCAGGACCCCCATGAACGCCAGGTCGGGGTTGGCGGCCACGATGTCGTACACCGTGGCGAGATCGGAATCGACCGAGGTCGCCGACGGGAAGGTGGTCGCCGACGACTCGTCACTCCGGTCGTCGGACGAGACCTCGTCGGCGTCGGTGGACTCGTCCGACGTCGCTGCCGTGTTCACCCGGCACGACCGGTCCAGTTCGATCGACCGGACACCCCAGACGTCGTACGCGGCGGCGCGCGCACCTTCGGGGTCGTCGAGCGGTGCGGCACAGGTCAGTGTTCCGTCCTGTCCGGAGAAGGACGCGATGATGCCGTCGTAACCCGCCGTCTCGAGCTCGGTGGGCACCCGGTTGTCGAGGTCAGCCTCGATGCGGTTGTTGAAGACCGGTGCTCCGACGACGTAGAGCGCCCCCGTGAGCAGTGCCCCGATTCCGAGAATGCGGCGGCGATACCTCGACGCAGGCTGGGTGGACGGCGGCACCATGGGTGATCACGATCTCACTCGTCGTGGGACCTTCCAACCCCGTCAACGGAGTGCAACACAAACGTCGACGAAACGACGCTCAGGAGAAGCTCTGGCCGCACCCGCAGGTACGCGAGGCGTTCGGGTTCGTGATCGAGAACCCCGACTGCTCGAGACCGTCCTTGTAGTCGAGCGTGGCACCTTGGAGCAGCTGGGCCGAGGCCTGGTCGACCACGACCTTGGCGTCACCGAACGATGCCTGCTCGTCGTCACCGGCGATCTCACCGTCGAAGAACATCTCGTACGAGAAACCACTGCAGCCGCCAGGACGCACGGCGACGCGCAGCGCCAATTCGTCGGCGCCCTCTGCTTCGAGCAGTTCGGTCACTTTGGAGGCGGCGGTGTCGGTCAAGGTGATCATCGTCAGTCCCCTTTGCGGAATGCGTCGGCGCTGTGCCCGGGTGTCGAGGTTGCGCTCACACGTATGCTACCGGCTGGGCAGGGCGACGTCACTGCGGCGACTCGGTGAGCGTCGGATCGCCGATCGTGACCTGACACGGGGTTCGATCGGCCACCGTGCAGAACGACCGCACCTCGGCGTCGCCCATCTCCCGGACGAACCCGGCGATGAGGCCGCGGTGGAGACTGCACACCAGATCGGGATGGGTGTGCGCAAGATCGCCGAACGGGCAGTTCGCGAACGCGATCACGGCGGCATCGGGGTCGTCGGCGTCGTCGGACACCACGGGGTCGAAGCCGAGGATGTCGAGGTCGGAGACGATGGCTTCGAGCGTCGAGGGAGCCGCGGCGAACTTGCGGGCCCGGCCGGTCCCCTCGTTCGCCCCGACGCCCTCGGCGTCTTCCGCGCTCGCGCCGAGACGTTCGGCCATCGACAGCACCATTCGGGCCAGCATCGGCATGACTGGTGGCTCGAGGCCGAGCGACGGCGCGTCGGTCACCAGGGAATAGCGGTGCTGCGGCCGGCCGATCTCACCACGGCCGCCGACGGCCACCTCGATCAGGCCTGCTTCACGCATACGATCGAGGTGCGGGCGCACGGTGTTCGGGTGCAGCTCGATCGTGTCGGCGATCTCCGAGGTGGTCAGCGGCTTGGCCGTCCGCGCCAATTCGAGGTAGATGGCATAGCGAGTGTTGTCGCCCAGCGTCTTGAAGAGGTCGAGGCGGGCGCGGGGGTCGGGTGCCTGCGGCGCCCGATTCCCGGTCATGACCCTGAGATTACACGGTGCACGCCGGTAAAATCACGGTATGGCCGAATCGATGACCGTTACTCCCCCGACGCGGGATGAGGTGATGACGGTGCTGGGCACCGTCATCGATCCCGAACTCGGTGCCGACATCGTGACGCTGGGCATGGTGCCGGGCGTGACCGTCGGCGACGACGGCGTGGTCGACGTCGGTATCAAGCTCACGATCGGCGGCTGCCCCCTGCGCGCGGACATCAAGCGCGAGGTGCAAGCGCGCGTCGGCCTCCACCCCGGAGTGTCCGAGGTGACGATCTCCTGGGGCGAGATGAACGCCGAGGAGCGCTCCGAGGTGATGAGCAAAGCGCGCTGGAACGCACGTGGTCAGGCGCCGGACACCGAAATCCCGGCGTCGTGCCACGTGTTCGCGATCGCGAGCGGCAAGGGCGGCGTCGGCAAGAGCTCGGTCACCGTCAATCTCGCTGCGGCCCTGGCACAGACCGGCCACACCGTCGGGGTGCTGGACGCCGACATCTGGGGTTTCTCGGTGCCCCGTCTGCTCGGCATCGGCGACCGGATGGAAGCCGAGGCCGTCCCCGGCTCCGACAAGCCGAAGATCGTCCCCAACGAGCTGGCGGTCGGTGCCGGGCTGCTCAAGGTCGTGTCGACCGGGTTCCTCGTCGACGAGTCGACGGCACTGATGTGGCGCGGCCTGATGCTCACGAAGGCCGTCGAGCAGTTCCTCGCCGACGTGGCCTGGGGCGACCTCGACTACCTGCTGATCGACATGCCGCCGGGTACGGGTGACGTGCAGATGGGCCTGGCACGGTTGCTGCCGCGCACGTCGATGGTGATCGTGACCACGCCCGCCCTCGCCGCGCAGAAGGTCGCTCAGCGCGCCGCCGACATGGCGAAGCGCAGCTTCCTGCCGGTCGTCGGCGTGATCGAGAACATGAGTGCGTTCACCTGCGATCACGGCGAGACGTATGCGCTGTTCGGTGCCGGCGGCGGCCGGTCACTCGCGGACGAGATCGACGTGCCGCTGCTGGGTGAGGTGCCGCTCGAGTCGGCCGTCGCCGCCGGCAACGATGCCGGACGGCCGGTGTCGGTCGCGCACGAGGGTGCTGCGGCCACCGTCTTCCGCTCGATCGCCCAGCGGATCGTCGACGAGATCGCACCACCGACGACCCCCGACGAGGTCGACATGGCCGGCTGCTCGGCCCGCATGCTCGACGCCGTCGCCGCCGCCTTCGACGACTGACCACGCGGCCGGCGCTGCGCCGACGCAACGTCGACCCCGACGGGTTCGACACGCTCTGTGTCCCCGACTCCGAGTTCGGCGGCCCGGCAGCTCGGGACGGAGGAGCGGCTGACCGAGCAAGTCCCGAACGACCGTGCCGGCATCGAGCACGTGATGCGTGACGTCGCGAGCGAATGCCGGATGATCCTCGGGGACGAGCACCCGACGGTGGGCGTTCCCCCGTCGGACGCGTTCGCCGCGGGCGGGCGCTCGCAGCCGAGCCCAGCGGTGCTCGACGCCGAGCCGCCGGAACAGGCCGCCGAGTGCGTGCACACCCCGCCTCGACGGGCTCCGGGTCGCGGGCGCGGACACTGCGGGCGACGGGGGCCGAAGCGCAGCGGGCTCGGAGGTCGCGTCGTGGTGACCTGCCGGCGTCAGCGGGGGAAGCCGATGACGTACCCGGGCTCGGAGGCCTCGTCGTACCCGGTTTCGCCGGGGCGGATCACGCCCGTGACCCTGCCGTCCGCGTCGACCTGCACCTTCGGCAGGATCGGCGCGGGCACGCCGACGTCTGCGGCGGCGGCCATCGCTGCCTCAGCGGTCGCGTGTGGCTGCAGGAAGCGGAGGCTCGTCACCGTCGGCGGGAACATCTGGAGCTCGCCGTCCTTCCACATCTGCAGCGCGTCGGCCGGGCGCACCCACAGGCTGGCGATCGTCTCGCCGTCGTCATGCAACGGTTCCTGCGCCTCCGGAGCCCGCGCCACGAAGAACCGGGTGTCGAAGCGGCGGCGCTCACCGACGGGGGTGATCCAGTGGTCGACCAGATGCATCCGGTCGACCATCAACATCAGCTGTTCACGCGTGCACAGCTCTGCGAGGGACAGGCTGCCGTCGTACACCTCGTGTCGTGCGACGTTGAACCGCTCCGCGATCGCCGATTCGTCGAAGCGGACCACGTCATCGCCGTCGACGGGCCGCGCCAGGAGGACCCCCGCCTCCTCGAAGCACTCGCGGATCGCGGCCACCAGCCAGGCGAGACCGCCGTGGTCGAGGCCGAGCAACCCCGACGCCGTCGTGTCGTCGAGACCGTCGCAGATCGGTTCGAACGTCTCACCGTGATCGGCGTCGTCGACCTTGCCGCCGGGGAACACGTACTGCCCGCGGGCGAAGGCGGCGCCGTGGGTGCGCTGGAGCATGAACACCTCGAGCCCGTCGTCGCCGTCGCGCACGAGCATGACGGTGGCGGCAGGACGAACAGGGATCGAGGCGGCGAGCACGGGCTGGTCATCGGTCACGGCCCGACGGTAACGCCGGCGCCTGACCCGGTCCGACTCAGAACAGCTCGTCGATCGCGTCACGCAGCTCGTCCGCGTCGAGCTCGCCGGTCTGGCGGAGGATTCGTCCGGCGGTGTCGACGAACAGCGTGACAGGGAACGCGACCACACCGATCTCGTTGGTGAACGTCCGCTCGGGGTCGCGCAACAGTTCGTACCCGACGCCGCGCTCCTCGGCGAAACGCAGCATCGTCGCGACCGAGTCGAACGGGTCGACGCCGACGAAGCGGACACGGTCGGCGACCTCGGCGTGGACCTCGGCGAAGTCCTGCAGCTCCCGCTGGCACGGCGGACAGTTCGCGAACCAGAGGTTCACGACCATCGGCCGGGTCAAGTCGGACGTCAGGCGGACTTCGCTGTCGTCGATGGCGGCCAGCGCCACCCCGGGAACCGGATCGCCGGCGATGTCGTCGTTCACGTCGTCGAGTGGTTGCTGATAGATCCCGGGCTCGTCCAGGACCACCTCGCCGTCGACCTCGGGATCGTCGTCGAGCGCCGCCTCGAGCCACGTTCCACCGAGCACGCTCACCGCGGCGGCGGCGAGGCCGGCACCGCCTGCGACGAGCAGCGTGCGACGCGAGACGTCCATACCCACAGGCTACGGAATCGTGCGGCGACGTGACCGCCGCCGGCGCATCGTCGACGACGAGCCGCCGGAGACCACGTCGGGACACGTCCCACGGGCGGTCCCGGGACCGCTGGGGTCCCGGGACCGGATGCCGATTCGGGGGCGCGGATCAGGCGACCGGGACGGGCTCGTCACCGGACTCGACGACACCGAACTCGTCCACGATGACCGGAGGCCGAGGCCTCTTGGGAGGTCGCCCGCCGGGTCTCTTGTGGGCGACGATGCGTCCGCCGGAGAGCAACTCGCCTCCCCAGACGCCCCACGGTTCCTCACGCTCGATCGCGTCGCTCAGGCACGATTCGGCGAGTGCGCACTTGGCGCAGATCGCCTTGGCCCGTGCGATGTCGAGCACGTGATCGGAGAAGAACAGTGGCGTGAGCGTGCCGTTGCCGTCGGAGCATCGGGCGACTGCGACGGTGGAGACGAGGGCCTCGTCGACGGGCTGGAGCTGGATGATGTTCATGGTGGTGGCTTCCTTGCTGTGGGTGTCGGTGGGTGATGTGCGGCGACGTGTCGGTCGCTGTGTCGATGGGTGTGTCGGTGGGTGTCGTGGATGAGCTCGCTGGTGTGGCGAACCGGGGCCGAAAAACTCAAAAGGCCGCCGGGTACGGAACCCGGCGGCCTCGGTGCGAGGTGATTCGACGTGTCGCTACGTCGACCTCGTTCCGAGGTGCCGGGTGGGGCGCTCGATCTGCGTCCGGTTGCCGACCGAGTTGGTGCACTTCACGCCCGCGGTGACCGCGAGGGTGGAGAGACCGGTGGCGCCGCAGAAGCCCGGATCGACCGAGTCGTCACTCCGGCCGGCCGTCATCGACAGCGCGACGGCGTGGGACGGGACGGCAGGGCGCATGCGGTCCGGACCGAGCTGTGTCGTCGTCATCGTGACCATGTCTCGTCCTTTCCGTGGGTGTCTCGTCGGGCTGGTGCGGCGAACGCGAACGTGCGCAGCGGAGGACCAGTGGACCATGCAGCGCACGCCGACGTCAAGGAGGTTTCTGCAGGGGGACTGCAGAGACCTCCGAGCGTGACTCTGGCGACCGGGTGCGGCGACACTGTCACCTCGTCCACGACCAGGACCGGCGGCGGCGTCTTCGGGGGCGGCCGCGCCCGCGCTTCACGGCGACGACAACCCCTCGTCCAGGAGCCGGCCGCCCCACACGCCGTAAGGTTCGACGCGTTCGAGGGCCTCGCGGGGACAGGACTCCGACAGGCCGCACTCGCCGCAGATCGCCTTGGCCCGGGCGAAGTCGAGCTCTTCGTCCGAGAAGAGGAGGTGGGTGAGCGTTCCGTTGCCGTCGACACAGCGGGCTGAGCCCGACCGAGCGGGCTCGTCGACGATGTCGGCGGGATCCTCCGTGACCTCCGGGCCGTCGTTCCTGATGAAGTCGGGGAGCGTCATCATGTCGTGTACCTGCGGTGTTCCCGGAGGGGCGGGTGTCGCTCCGGACGGGAACACGGAGAGGAGAACGTCGTTCCCCGAGACACGCCGGTCGGATCTTCGTCCGGTGCGTTCGACGGGGACTCGCAGACTTCCGACGGGTCTCCTGCGGCGGCGTCGGATCAGACGTCGACGAGGATCTTGCCGATGTTGGCGTCGGCCTCCATGTGCCGGTGGGCGGCCGCGATGTCGTCGAGTGTGAACCTCGAGTCGATCACCGGTCGCAACGAACCGTCGGCGAACCGAGGGATCATCTCGGCGATGAAGCGCTGCGAGAGCGCGGCCTTCTGTTCGATCGGGCGGGCGCGCAGCGTGGTGCCGATCCAGTGCACCCGCTTCACGAGCAGCAGTCCCAGGTTGACCGGCGTCTGCGCACCACCCATCAACCCGACCTGCACGATCGTGCCCTGCGGTGCGATCGCGCCGAGGTTCCGGTTGGCCTCGTCACCGCCGACGACGTCGAGGATCGTGTCGACTCCGCCGGGGCGGGCAGCACGGAGTGCCCCGGCCCAATCGGCCGGGGACCGCTCGAGCACCAGATCTGCGCCGAGCTCGGAACAGGCCGCCATCTTGCCGGCCGAGCACGTGACGGCGATGTTCGCGCCGACCGCCTTCGCGATCTGGATCGCGGCCGTCCCGACGCCCGATGCTCCGGCGTGCACGAGTGCCCACCGGCCCGACGTCAGCCCACCCTGCACGACGAGTGCGTCCCAGGCGGTCATGAAGACCTCGGGGATCGCCGCCGCATCGGACAGGTCGATCGTGTCGGGTACGGGCAGGGCCTGACGCTCGTGGGTGACGAGTCGCTCGGCGTAGCACGCGCCTGCCTCGATCCCCATCACGCGGTCACCCACCTGCCAGCGGGAGACACGCTCGCCGATGGCCTCCACCGTGCCCGCGTACTCGAGGCCGGGGATCTCCCGGTCGCGACGCTGCGGGTCGGGATAGGCCCCCATGCGCTGCAACGTGTCGGCACGGTTGATCGCCGTGTGGGCGACCCGCACGAGGATCTCGTCGGGTCCGGGGACCGGGTCGGGCACCTCGGCCACCTGCAGGACCTCGGGGCCGCCGTACTCTTCGATCACCACTGCGCGCATGGGCGCCAGTGTGCCGTCTCCCGCGCCGGGAGGACGAACCGGTGCCGGGTGCTACGGGGCGGTCGGCTCCGACGGCACGGCACCGTCGGGGTGACCGGACTCGACCGACTCGGCGGCGAGTTCGGCCTGCATCGACGCGAGCCGCTGTGCGACCTCGTCCGGGTCACTGAACACGAGCGTGCGGTACAGCCGGAGCTCGGCCACACTCTCGCGGATGTCGTCGAGCGCACGATGCGCACCCTGCTTCCAACCACGCTGGGCCAGCACATCGGGATGCCAGCGGCGGATGAGCTCCTTGAGGCTCGACACGTCGACCGACCGGTAGTGCAGGTGCTCTTCGATCTCGGGCAGATAGGCGGCGAGGAACCGACGATCGGTCCCGATCGAATTGCCGCACAGGGGAACGGTCCGAGCGACCGGAACGTGCTCGCGGATGAACTCCAACGTCTGTGCGCCCGCCTCCTCGAGCGTGGTCGTCGACGCCCGGATCTGGTCCAGCAGGCCCGACTTGGTGTGCATGTCGACCACGAACGGATCCATCGTCTCGAGCACGTCGTCGGGCTGGTGCACGACGAGGTCGGGGCCCTCGGCGACGATCTCGAGATCGTCGTCGGTGACCAGCGTCGCGATCTCGACGATGACGTCGGAGGTGTGATCGAGCCCTGTCATCTCCAGATCCATCCACACCAGCATCGAAGCGACTCTAAGCGCGGCGCCCCGACCGTGCACATCTCGTGGTGTCCCGGATCACGGTGTCGCCGATCACGGTGTCGCGGATCAAGCCCGAGCCGGGCACCGCACTCGCCGGAACTCGGAACTCGGGATCGGTCGGTGCCAGCATGAGGTGATGGGTCAGCCGACGTTCGCCGAGTTGCTCGCGCTCGACGGCGTGATCGAGGAATGCGAGCTCCGCGGTTCGTTCGGGTTCATGGCGTTCCACGGAGGCGGCCTCGAGGAGATGACCGACGTCGTCGCCCGAGCCGCCGCCGACCGATCCGGCTCGTCGTACTACGGCGTCCTGCATCCGCCCGACTGGAAACTGCACCTGCCGTCGACCCGGGTGGCTCCGGCCGAGTCGGACGTCCTGGCGTCGTTCATCGACCACGTCGACGTCGTCGTCACGGTCCACGGGTTCGGGCGCCCGGCGCTGATGACGTCCCTGCTCCTCGGCGGCCGCAATCGCGGGCTCGCCGGCCATGTGGCCGGCCATCTGCGTGCCGTGCTGCCCGCGTACGACATCCTCGACGACCTCGACGCGATCCCCAAGGAGCTCCGTGGCATCCACGCCCGGAATCCGGTGAACCTGCCCCCGGAAGGCGGCGTGCAGATCGAACTGCCGCCGCGGGTCCGAGGATCCAGCCCGCTGTGGTGGGACTGGGAGGGCGGCCTCACGCCGCACACCGAGGCGCTCATCGACGGCCTCACGGAGGCCGCACGCACCTTCGCACGCTGATCGGCGTCACCGTCACGATGCCGTCACGTCGCCGTCAGCCGGCGGCGAGATGATGCATCGCCATCTGGACGTACATCTCGACGCCGGTGGGCATCGCGTCCTCGTCGAAATGGACGAGGTTCGAGTGGTTGGCCGGTGCCGTCGCCGGGTCCCGGTCGGGGTGCGTACCACCGAGGAACATCATCGAGCCGGGCACTTCGTTCAGCACGTAGGAGAAGTCCTCGGCGGCCATCACCGGGTTCGGCAGCTGGATCACGCGCTCGTGGCCGAACGCGCCCCGAGCCACCCCGAGCGTGAACTCGGCGAAGTCGTGATGGTTCGACGTGACCGGGTACCCGTGGGTGATCTCCGGCTCCGAGGTGGCGCCGTGTGCCTCGGCGACCCGTTGCGACACCCGCTTGAGGTTGTCGTGTACCTGGGAACGGGTGCGCTCGCTGAGGGTCCGGATCGTCCCGTTGATCTCGGCGACCGGCGGGATGATGTTGTTCTTCGTGCCGGCGTGCACCTGTCCGACGGTGACCACGGCCGGATCGAACGGATCGATGCGGCGTGTGATCATCGCCTGCAGCGCCAGCACGATCTCGCACGCGATCGGGATGGGGTCGACGGCGTGGAACGGCGCGCTCGCGTGACCGCCGGCGCCGTGTACCCGGATCACGAACTCGTCGGCGGATGCGAGGATCGGGCCGCCCTTGGTGGCCACGACGCCGGTCGGGATCGTGGACGTGATGTGGATGGCGAACGCACCGGTCACCGGCGACGGTGACCCGTCGGCGAGGTCCGGCACGTCGAGCAGGCCCTCCTCGAGCATGTACTTGGCGCCGTGATGACCCTCTTCTCCGGGCTGGAACATGAACAGCACACGACCCGCCATCTCGTCGATCCGCTCGGAGAGCAGCTTCGCGGCGGACGAGAGCATCGCCGTGTGCGTGTCGTGGCCGCACGCGTGCATCTGGCCCTCGGTCCTGGATGTGTAGTCCAGACCGGTGTCCTCGTGGAGCGGGAGTGCGTCCATGTCGCCGCGCAGCAGGACGGTCGGACCCGGCTCGGCGCCGGTCAGCAGCGCCGAGATCCCCGAGGTGGTCTCGTGCAACGTGATGTCGAGCGGCAGCCCGTCGAGGGACTCGAGCACGAGCTCCCGGGTGACGGGCAGGTCGTTGCCGAGTTCCGGTCGCTCGTGGAGCGCTCGCCGCAACGCCACCGTCTCGTCCTGGATCTCGAGGGCTTCGTCGTGCAGCGAGTCGAGCGTCATGACCAGATGGTAGGACGTCGGTGTGCAGCCGACAGCAGCCGACCCGGGCGACGAACTCGTCGAATGGGTCGACGAGTTCGACCGGGTGATCGAGATCGCGTCCCGTGCGCGGATGCGGCGCGAGAACCTGCGTCACCGGTCGGCGGCCGTGGTCGTGCTCTCGAGCGACGGCCGCCTGCTGGTCCACCGACGATCCGAGGGCAAGGACCTCCGTCCGGGCTGGTGGGACGTCTGCGCCGGTGGGGTGGTCGGGGTCGGCGAGACCTACCTGGAGGCCGCCACGCGTGAGCTGGCCGAGGAGATCGGGGGCCGAGGCGTCACACTCGAACCGTTGGGCGTCGGCCGGTTCGGCGACGACCATTCGTGCGAGATCTCCCACCTGTACCGGACGATCTGGGACGGGCCGTACGTGTTCGCGGACGGCGAGGTCGCCGAGGCCCGGCTGGTCACACGCGCGGAACTGCGGGCACTGATGGCCACAGAGCAATTCCTGCCGACCTGCGACGCGATGGTCCTGCCCCTCGTCGCCGGATTCGAGCCGGGCTGACCCCGGAGGGGTCGGCGGTGTACGCCAGGGGTGCCGTCGCGTAACCTGGCGCGTCGTGCAGCGAGTCGAATTCACGATCGAGCCCTTCCACGAAGGTGAACCCGGCCTGCACGTGACCGCGCCCGCGGACGCGCTGAGGGAGATGGGTCTCGCGGTCGAGGTCGGCCCGTTCGGTTCGAGCTGCCAGGTCGACGACGACCGCGTGAGCAACGTGGTCGCGACCATCGTCGGCATCGCACTCGACCATGGTGCGTCACACGTCAACGTCGACATCGAGACCGCGTCGTGAGCGACCCACACCCGCTGCTGAAGGCGATCAAGCCGGTGGTCGACGCCGTCGGGGCCACGATCGTGCCCGCCGAGGACCGGGAGGCATCGGACGTCCCGCTGAACTGGGAGGGCACCGTCGTCGGAGCGGTCCGCATGCCGCCGCTGCACGGAGCGCTCGACCGACTGATCGACACCGTGGAAGCCGAGCTGGGCGGTCCGCTGCCCGCCCTGTCGCGGGAGGACAAGCAGCGTGCGGTCCGGCTGCTCGACGAACGGGGCGCGTTCATCCTGCGACGCGCCGTCGAGGACGTCGCCGACGCGATGGGCGTGAGCCGGATCACCATCTACAACTACCTCAACGCGATCCATCGCTGATCGGACGACGGTGACGGCGACCATGCGAGGCGACCGGTTCGACGTGATCGGGTTCGACGCCGACGACACCCTCTGGATCAGCGAGGACGCGTTCCAGCACGCCGAGGCCATGTTCGCCGAACTCGTCGGACCCCATGCTCCCGACGGCATCGACGTGCTCGACGCACTGCACGCGACCGAGACCGACAACATCGCCGTCTCCGGCTACGGGGTCAAGGCGTTCGCGCTGTCGATGGTCCAGGCGGCGGTGACTGCGACGTCGGGTCGCGTGCCGGCGACCGTCGTCGGACAGCTCGTCGATCACGCGCACGACATGCTCATGCAACCGGTCGAGCTGCTCGACGGGGTCCCCGAGACCCTCGCCGCGGTGGGCGGTACCCACCGAATGGTGCTGATCACGAAGGGCGACCTGGTTCACCAGACGCGGAAGATCCGGACATCGGGCATCGAACACCACTTCGAGCACGTGGCGGTGGTGCTGGAGAAGGACCCCGACACCTATCGGCACACGCTGCTGGAGTGGTCGATCGACCCTGCACGGTTCCTCTTCGTCGGCAACTCGGTTCGCTCCGACGTGCTCCCGGTGTTGGAGGTCGGCGGTTCCGGCGTCCACGTCCCGTACCACGTGACCTGGGCGCACGAGGCCGTTCAGGACCACGACCGTGCGTTCGCCGAACTCGCGTCCATCCGGGATCTGCCCGTCTGGCTGACGGCCACCGACTGAAACCGCCCTGGCGCCACAGCCGGACGGGCTGCTCGTGTGCCGGACCCGCAACCCGGCTCGGGAACGCTGGATCCCCGAGCATCTCCGGGCGACCGCCGACCTGTACCGGACACCACCCGGGACACCACCCGGGACACCACCCGGGTCACCACCCGGTGCACTGCCCGCCTCGGTCGACCTCCCTTCGTGTCGTTCCGATCCACGACCGTGTTCGAGTCGGACGGCGCCGAGCTCGCGTCGGACTCGACAGCGCGGTTCCGGACCCCGAGCCGAGCGGGAGCGTGCATCCGGCGACGCGGCGATCGATGTCGCCGAGACGCGCTCGACCGACCGGACGCCTCCTCACAACTTGCGGAGCGAGACCTGGCTGACGCGGTGATCGCGCTCCTTGCGGATGACGAGCGAGGCCCGTTCGCGCGTCGGCTCGATGTTCTCACGGAGGTTCCGGCCGTTGATCTCCGCCCAGATCTGTCGAGCCGTCGCCTCCGCCTGCTCGTCGGTCAGGTCGGCATAGGTGCGGAAGTAGCTGTCCGGATCGCGGAAGACCGACTCCCGCAGCGCGAAGAACCGCTGCACGTACCACTCCTCGATCGCCTCGACGTCGGCGTCGACATAGATCGAGAAGTCGAAGTAGTCGCTCACGAACTCGGTGCCCTCACGATCGACCTGGAGCACGTTCAGGCCCTCGACGATCACGATGTCGGGCCGGCGGACCACGACCGACTCGTCCGGGAGGATGTCGTAGACCACGTGGTCGTACACCGGGGCCGAGACCTCGGGCGTCCCGCTCTTGATCGCCCGGAGGAACTCGAGGAGCGACCGCGTGTCGTAGCTCTCGGGAAATCCCTTCCGGTCCATCAGATCGCGTTCGATCAACACCGAGTTCGGATACAGGAATCCGTCGGTCGTGACCAGGTCGACCTGCGGGTGGTTCGGCCACCGGCTCAACAGCGCCTGCAGGATGCGGGCGAAGGTCGACTTGCCGACGGCGACCGACCCGGCCACGCCGATCACGTACGGAACCTTGGGTGCCATCGAACCGAGGAACGTCGCCGACACTCGCTGGAGGTCCTGCACAGCGCTCACGTACAGGTTCAGCAGGCGCGAGAGCGGGAGGTAGATCGCCACCACTTCGTCGAGGTCGATCCGCTCGTTGATGCCCTGGAGCGAGTCGAGGTCGTGCTGGCGGAGCGTCAGCGGGGTGGCCGCGCGCAGCACCGCCCAGTCGTCACGGCTGAACGTGAGGAATCGATCGAGCACCGCCACAACGTAGTGCCGTCACCGGGCCCGGCTTCGTGTCAGCATGGGGAGATGGGGAGCGGGACGGCGATCGACGCGCGCAAGCGGCTCGGCTCCTGGTACACGCCCTCCGAACTCATCGACGTCGTGGTCGACGGGGTGCTCGACGGCTACGACCCTGACCGCTCGCGTCCGATCACGGTGCTCGATCCGGCATGTGGCGACGGGCGCTTCCTGACCGCCGTCGCCGACCGCCTCACCGCCGAGGGGCACCGGGTCGATCTGACGGGCTGCGACGTCGACCGCGCCGCGATCGACTCGATCGGCGATCCGCGCATCCGCGCCCTGCACGCCGACGCGCTCGTGCACGACTGGGGTCGGGGTGGATTCGACCTCGTGGTCGGCAACCCGCCCTTCCTGTCGCAGATGGCGAGCGGGACCACCCGTGGGGGATCGAGTCGACACGGCGGCGGACCCTACGCAGATGCGGCCGCCGAGTTCCTCGCTCTGGCCGTCCGACTGGCCCGCGCCGACGGCGGTCGCGTCGGGCTCGTTCTCCCCCAGTCGATCCTGGGAGCCCGCGATGCCGCTTCGGTCCGTCGACACGTGACCGAGCTCGCCGAGCTCAGCTGGTCGTGGTGGGCGATGCGCCAACAGCACTTCGACGCGAGCGTCAACGTCTGCGTCGTCGGGCTCGAGCGACCGACACACGGTTCGACCGACGAGCTGACCTGGACCGGCGTGGTCACGACCCCGCTCGGCGTCCCCCGGCTCGACCTCGCCCGGCTCGCCACCGACGGGGCACTCGGCGATCGCGCCGAGCTGAACGCCAACTTCCGCGACGAGTACTACGCGCTGGTGCCGGCGGTGGACGATCTGGCGGACGGCCCCCCGCTGGTCACGAGCGGACTCATCGATCCCGGTGTCTGTCACTGGGGCCGACGTCGGGTGCGCTTCGCGAAGCGTGACTTCGAGCGACCTCGCGTCGATCTCACCCGGTTGACCGGGCGGTTCCCGGCGTGGGCCCAACGCAAGCTCGTCCCGAAGGTGCTGATCGCCAACCAGACGCGGGTCATCGAGGCCGTGGCCGACCCGGACGGGCGGTGGCTGCCGGGCGTCCCCGTCACCACGGCGACCCCCACCGGCGGTGCCGACGTCTGGGAGGTCGCCGCGGTGCTCACCTCGCCGATCGCCACGATCATGGCCTGGCACCACGGCGCCGGGACCGGGCTGTCCACGACGAGCGTACGGATCGGGCCGGTCTCGCTCGCCGCCACACCCTGGCCGGCGGGCGCACTCGCCGATGCCGTCGACGCGCTGCGATCGGGAGCGATCGAGCAGTGCGGTCGCGCGGTGCTCGACGCCTACGACGTCCGGCCCACCGATGCCGGAGCGATGCTCAACTGGTGGACGGAGCGATTCCCCCGCCGCGCCGACCAGCCCTGAAGACCCGCTCGACGCGGTCCCATCCGGGGGAGCCGGCGATCATCCACAGCAGTACCATCCCGACGAGTTCGACGAGGTGGACGACCTCGGAGACCGCCGACCGGTCCCCGCCGACGATGTCGAACAGTGCGCCGGCGAGCATGGAACCGAAGAGGGCGCCCACGAGCGGAAGCATGCCGAACGCCCGGTGCGGACGCCACACGACGTAGAGGAGACCGATGCCGAGGGCGAACGTCGACGCCCCGACGTGACGGGCGACGTGGGTGGGGGCACCGTCGATGTCCCCGAACACGAGCGGCGACACGCTCTGGACCACGATCAGCAGTCCGCACCAGGCGAGCGCAGGACGCAACCAACCACCGCGACCCAGGCGTGCGGGCTGGGCGCGCTGGACGACCGCCTCGACGAACGCCGGATCGAACGATGCCGAGCGCACACGAACGGACCGGGACAGGCCGGCAACGCGGGACTGATAGCCCGAACACTCGTCACAGCCGTCGAGATGGGCCGCGAGCACCACCGTCTCGCCGGCGGCGAGCGCGTCGTCGGCATCGGCCGAGATCAGCTCCCGCGCGGACGTGCACGACACCTCCTCGGGCGGCAGGTCGTCGGCGTCATCGTGTCCGGATGTAGGTCCCACGATGTGACGGTCGACCCCGCCTGGTCTCTGGTTCCCCACGGCAGACTGTTTCCGATGGATCGCCTGACCCGTTTGCTGCTCGACGCCCAGCAGGGTGACCGTGCTGCGCTGCGCCAGTTCGTCGCCGAGACACACCACGATGTCGCGACGCTCTGCCGTTACCTGGGTGATCGCGACAACAGCGACGATCTCGCCCAGGAGACCTACGAGCGAGCGATCTCGTCGCTGCACCGGTTCCGCGCTGAAGGTCCGGCCAAGCACTGGCTGCTCACGATCGCCCGCCGGACCTGTGCCGACGCGACCCGCAAGCGGGTCCGCCGGCGCCGGTTGAACCAGCAGGTCGTCGACATCACACGCGACGACGCCGTCGAGGCCCCGATCGACTCGTTCCGTCCGGAATGGACCGAACTGCTCGACATGCTCGACCCCGACCGGCGGGCCGCATTCGTCGTCACCCAGCTCAACGGACTGCGGTACGACGAAGCGGCCGAGGTGCTCGACGTGCCGATCGGAACGATCCGTTCCCGTGTGTCACGCGCCCGCGAGCAACTCGTCGAGGCGATCGCAGCGGCCGAAATGCCCTCGGACCAGGAACCGGACGAGCGTTTGCGACGACCAGGAGGGTGATGAAGCCGTCTGCCCGCGCGGTGCTCGCGCTCACGTCCGTCTCGGTCCTGACTGCCTGCGGTACCAATTCCGCGACCGTCGACCTGTCCCCGGCAGCGCAGGAAGGTCGCAGCGTCGTGCGCAGCAAGGGCTGCGCATCGTGCCACGGTTCCGACGGTGGCGGGGGTGTCGGACCGGCGTTCGTCGGGCTGTTCGGTGCCGACGTCCGACTGGAGGGCGGTGAGATCATCGTGGCCGACCGCGAGTACCTGGTCGAGTCCATCGTCGACCCCCAGGCGAAGATCGTCGAGGGCTACAACCTCCCGATGCCCCGCACCGAGCTGACCGACGACGAGATCGATGCTGTCATCGACTACATCGAGGAACTCGCGGAGGTCGAGCCGTGAGACGTGCAGCACTCGCGATCGCCATGGTGCTCACGGTTGCCGCCTGCGGCGGCGACGACCGCGAGTTGGTCGGCTTCCAGCGTGAGCCGGCGCCGGTGGTGGCCGAGTTCGAGCTCCCCGATCTGTCGAACGACGGCGAGCCGTTCCCGCTGCGGGCCGAACCGGGTGAGTTGCTCGTCGTGTACTTCGGGTACACGAGCTGCCCCGACTTCTGCCCGACCACACTCTCCGATACGCGGTTGGCGCGCCGGCAACTCGACGACCCGTCCCAGGTCGCCGTCGCCATGGTGGCGATCGACCCGGATCGTGACCTGCCGATCCTCGCCGAGTACGTCGGCGGCTTCTTCCCCGACGACGGTCATGCGCTCGGCACCGACGACCCCGGCCTGCTGGCCCGCGTGGCCGCGCCGTTCGGCGCCCAGTACGAGGTCACCACCGACGACGACGGGGAGATCGACGTCGCGCACACCACCCAGCTGTACGCAGTGAACGATGCCGGGGAGATCGTGCTGACGTGGCAGTTCGGCGTGTCCCAGGGCGACCTCGCCGCCGACATGCGGCAGCTGTTGGAGACGACGGCGTGAACCGGGTCCAGCAGCTCGTCCTGATCGTGCTCGTGCCGGTCGTGATCATCGGTGCGCTGCTCATCGGGAGGGCTTCCGTCGACGACCCGGAGGGTGTCCAGGTCGCCGACGCCAGCGACGCCGCGACCTTCGAGCACGACTACACGATCCCGCTCGGAACCGCCGAACGGATCGAGGCCGGCGAGGTGGTCGAGATCGTGCCCCGCGAGCTGACCGTCGGGGTCGGCGAGGCGATCCGGATCGTGAACGAGGACGACGAGGGCCACGTCGTCGGCGTCTTCTTCGTCGGGGCCGGCGAGACGATGACCCAGCGGTTCACCGCACCCGGCGAGCTCTCGGGCGCGTGCTCGGTGCACTCCGAAGGCGAGTTCACGTTGCGCGTCGTGGCATGACCAGGGGCCCGATCGCGGCCGCTGTCGTCGCGCTCGTGATCGTGCTGGCGCCCGGCGTGGCACACGCCGACGCAGCCGGACCGACCGACTATCGCACCGAGATCGTGTCGGTGTCGCCCGAGATCCCCGACCTCGTGGTCACGATCGAGGGCGGCGACTCCTTCGTCCGACTGCAGGCGCCCGACGGCGCCGAGGTGATCGTGTACGGCTATGCCGGCGAGCCCTACCTCCGGTTCGCGCCGGACGGCACGGTGTCGCAGAATCGTCTGTCGGCGTCGACGTACGAGAACGAGCAGCGCTACGGCGGAACCGAGGTCCCGGCGTTCGTCGACTACACCGCGGCACCGGTGTGGGACGAGATCGCCGACGACGCGACCTGGGCGTGGCACGACCACCGGGCCCACTGGATGAGCCCGGAGCCGCTGATCGGCCTCGAGCCGGGTCAGGCACTGCCCGTGCAGACCATCCAGGTCACGGTCGACGGTCGTCCGGTGCTGATCGCCGTCGAGACGACGCTGGTGCCGTCGCCGTCGTGGTTCCCCGCCGCAGTCGGCTTCCTGTTCGGGCTGACACTCACGCTGGTCGGCTGGTGGTTGGGGCCGGCGACGGCGACGCTGACGACGCTCGTGATCTCACTCGGTGCACTCGTGACCGGGGCCGGACAGTACCTCTCGCTCCCGGCCGAGACCGGTCCGCTCGTGTGGTGGTGGCTGATGCCCGCAGTGGCGTTCGTGGCCGGCGTCGCATCGATCGCCACGTACGGACGGTCGGAGCTGCTCGTCACGGGCCTGCTCGCCCTCAGCGGCGCCCAGCTGGCGATCTGGGGGTTTCTCCGGCGCGGCGTGTTCACCCATCCGGTCCTGCCGACCGACGTCGCGTTCTGGTTCGACCGAGCGGCGACGGGCGCAGCGCTGATCGGAGGCGGCGCGATCGTCGTCCTGGCGGTGCAGTCGCTGCTGACGCGACCCGTCAGCTCGAACTGACGGTGAGCGCTTCGTCGATCGCCTCGTTCAGGCCCTGCTGATCGAGCGGGCCGAGGTGCCGGGTGGTGATCACACCGTCCTCGTCGATCACCACCGTGACGGGCATCGACGTGGCCCGGAGCTCGGTCGAAACCTCACCGTCGAGGTCGGCGAACTGGTCGTACGTCGCACCGACCTCGGCGATGAACCCGACCGCGACGGCTGGGTCCTCGCCGACGTTGATCCCGACGAAACGGACCTCGTCGGCACGCGCCTGATGAACCTCTTCGAAGTCCGGGATCTCGGCCCGGCACGGAGCACACCAGGTCGCCCACAGGTTGACCACGGCCGGGCCCTCGATGTCGGAGAGCTGGATCGACTCGCCGGACGTGAGCCCGGTGATGTCGACGTCGGGGAGCGTCTCGCCGGACTCGTCGGAGCCGCCGCAGGCCGCGAGCGTGAGCGCCGCCGCAGCGATGAGCCCGGCGGCGCGCATCACGGAGCGGTCTCGGCGACCTCGACGTCGACGGTGACGTCGTCGGCTTCGGCGAAGACGAGCGTGACCTCGAACTGGTCACCGATCTCGAGCGGTTCGGCGATGTCGAGCAGCATGACGTGGTAGCTGCCCGGCTCGAACGTCACCGTCTCGCCACCGGTCAACGCCAGACCGCCCGGCAGCTCCTGCATGCGCATGGCGCCGTCCATGCCCTCCATGTCGCCCGACATCTCCATGTCATCGGAACCCTCCGACATCTCCATGTCATCCATGTCGCCGGACATCTCCTCGGACATGTCGTCGCTGCGGCCCTCGCCGACCATCACCACCTCGTGGATCTGCGCCTCGCCGGCAACCTCCGACGACACCGAGGCAGCGACGAGGGTGTCGTCGTCGGCGACGGTGAGTTCGAAGTACACCGCGCCGGTGGTCTGGGCCGGGGCGCTCTCACGCGCCCACTGGCCCTCCACGGTGACGGCATCGTCCGATCCGCACGCAGCGAGGACCAGACCGGCGGACACGACGAGTGCGAAGATTCGCTTCATGGGGGGTGGTCGTCACCGGACGCCGTCGAGTTCCGACGGAATCGGAATCGTCAGCGTCGATCCCACGGCGCCGACGGGGAGACCGCTCCCTCGCCGCCGGTCAGCACCTCGACTCCGTCGTCGGTGACGAGGCAGGTGTGCTCGAACTGGGCCGTGCGCTTGCCGTCGGCAGTCACCGCTGTCCAGTCGTCGTCCCACATCTTGTGCTGCCAGGTGCCGAGCGTGATCATCGGCTCGACCGTGAAGGTCATCCCGGGGCGCATGATCATCGAGTTGCGCGAGTCGTAGTAGTGCAGCACCTGGATGTCGGTGTGGAACTGCTCACCGATGCCATGGCCGACGAAGGCCCTGACGACGCCGAGCTTGTGGGTGCCGGCGTGGTCCTCGATCGCCCTCCCGACGTCGCTGATCGGCCGACCCGGCCGGATCGCCTCGATGCCCTTCCAGGTCGCTTCCTCGGTGATGCGGACGAGATCACGGCTCTGCTGATCGACGTCACCGACCAGGAACGTCGCGTTCGTGTCACCGTGCACACCACCGACGTACGCCGTGCAGTCGAGATTCATGATGTCGCCGTCCTGCATCACCCGTGAGTCGGGGATGCCGTGGCAGATGACCTCGTTGGCCGACGTGCACAGCGACTTCGGGTACCCGTGGTAGTTGAGCGTGCTCGGGTACGCACCGCGCTCGATGTAGAGCTGATGGCAGTACTCGTCGACCTCTTCGGTGGTGATGCCCGGGCGCAGGAACTCTCCGGTGAGCCGAAGGATCTCGGCGGCGACCTTGCCGGCATGGCGCATCTTGTCGATCATCTCCGGCGACTTGATCCGTGCTTCGTCCCACATGACCGGCTCTCCGGTGTCGGCCCACGACGGCCGCACGATGTGGTCGGGGACCGACCGCATCGGCGACACCTCACCGGGGAGCACCCGTCCTTCGAGCTTCTTGTGGCACCGCTTGTACTTGCGCCCGCTCCCGCACCAGCAGGGCTCGTTGGCCTGCGGTTTCACGGCGGGCGGCTGGCCGAGGGTGCGCATGAAGTCCCAGTCTACGGCGATTTCCGGTTCGTGCCGAGGGCGGGCCGCCCCCGGGTCCGAGCTCTCCGCACGCTGGCTCCACCAGACCGCGGAGGTCATTACACCGCGGGCTCAGCTCACATCGGGAGGCTGACCTCGACGACGCCGCCGGCGCCGGCGCCGATCCCGATGTCACCGCCGTGCTCGTCGACGATCCCCTTGGCGATCGCAAGGCCCAGACCGGCGGTTCCGGTGCGCACGTCGCGGGCCGGATCACCGCGGGTGAACGCATCGAACACCCGGTCACCGAGCTCCGGCGGGAACCCCTCGCCCGCATCGACCACACGGACGATCGCCCGGTCGCCGCGGACGACGAGTTCGACCGTGACCGTCGTCCGGGGCGGCGCGTGACGGATCCCGTTGTCGACCAGGTTCCGGAAGACGCGACCGAGTTGGGCCGGATCCCCGGTCGCGCCGATGCGATCGGTCGCCCGGATGGCGAGCTCGACATCACTCGCGGTCGCGAGTGGGCGCAGCGTCTCCACCGCCTCGTCGGCGAGTTCGGTCAGGTCGACCCGGATCGGCCGCATCACCAGGGTCCCGCTCGCGAGCCGCGTGTGCAACTGGAGGTCGTCCACGAGCACCGCGAGCGCCTGGACCTGGTGCTCCATACCCTTGAGCGACGCATCGGGATCCTCGGTGACACCGTCGCGGATGGCTTCGACGGATGCTCGCAGCGCTGCGAGCGGCGTGCGGAGATCGTGTGAGATCGACGACAGCATCAACGCCCGCTCCTTCTCCACGGCCTCGAGCCGGTCGACCATCCGGTCGAACTCCACGGCGGCGTCGCCGAGTTCGTCGGCGCGCACGACACCCGACCGTGCGGTCAGATCACCGCGGCCGACCCGGGCCGCGGCATCGCTCAGCAGATTCGCATCGCGTGCGATCGGCGCCGACAACACGTAGGCCACCACGGCGGCCGCGATCGTGGCAGGGATCAGTATCCAGAGCAGCAAGCCCAGGTCCTGGTCGTTGATGAACATCTGCTGCGCGGCGATCACGATCATGATGACCGCCGTCGCCAGGACTCCCATCGACGCCCACATGAACCGCCGGCCGAGCCGGTTCGACACCGGGCGGGTCATGGCTCGAATCGGTAACCGACGCCCCAGACCGTCGTGATCCGGCGCGGGTTCTCGGGGTCGGACTCGATCTTGTTGCGGATCCGGCGCACGTGCACGGTGACCGTGGCCGGGTCCTGCCAGTCGGGCGACGACTGCCACACGTCACGGAGCAGGTCGGCGCGCGAGAACACCTGACGCGGCGACGCGGCGAGGTGGGCGAGCACCTCGAACTCCTTGGGGGTCATCTCGATCAGTTCTCCGGCGAGTCGGACCTCACGCGACCGATTGTCGATCAGCAGACCGTCGAACTCGAGGGTGTCGCCGACCGCCGCAGCCTTCGGGGTGGTACGGCGGAGGACCCCGTTCACCCGGGCCGCCAGCTCGCGCGGCGAGAACGGCTTCACGACATAGTCGTCGGCGCCCAACTCCAGCCCGGCCACCCGATCCGACTCCTCGGCCCGCGCGGTCAGCATGATCACCGGCATGTCGCCCTTCGACCGGATGTGACGCAGGATGTCGAGTCCGTTCACACCTGGCAGCATCATGTCGAGGACGACGAGATCGAACTCGTCACCGTCGAGCAGTGCGAGCGCGGACGGGCCGTCATCGGCCTCGCTGACGTCGTGGCCGTCGCGTCGCAGGTACCCGACCACGACCTCGCGGACGGTCGGTTCGTCGTCGACGACGAGCACACGGGTCATTGGCATGCCGACCAGGTTGGACCCCGGGCCGCGTCGACGCAAACGCCGACGATGATCGTTTCGCGAAACGTTCGCAGACGACCTGGCACTCGTCGTGCCCGAGCCGTCTCCCTCGCTACGGCGCGAGGCGTGAGAGGTGCCAGTGCTCGTCGACGAGCCGGTACAGGATCCGGTCGTGGAGTCGGCTCGGCCGACCCTGCCAGAACTCGAACTCGTCGGGCACCAACCGCCACCCACCCCAATGCGCGGGGCGGGGAACCACCTCGGCGCGCTCGAACGCGATCTGCTGGGCCTCGACCAGGCGGTCGAGTTCGGCCCGGTCGGCAATCACCTCGGACTGCGGGGAGGCCCACGCACCGATCTGGCTCTCGCGCGGTCGGGACGCGAAGTACGCATCGCTCAGTCGGTCGCTGACCCGCTCGATGGCACCGCGGACGCGCACCTGACGGTGCAGGTCGAGCCAGGCGAACGTCGCGGCGGCGACCGGTCTGGCGTTCATCTGGCGGCTCTTCGCAGACTCGTAGTTGGTGTAGAACACGAACCCGAACCGGTCGACGCCGCGGGCGAGCAGGATACGGGCGTCGGGAACACCCTGCAGGTCGACCGTCGAGACGGTCATCGCGTTCGGTTCGGCCACACCGGCATCGAGCGCGTCCGTGTGCCAACGGTGCCACTGCTCGATCGGGTCCGAGGTGACGTCGGTGATGTCGAGACCTGCCGTCTCGTACTGCACACGACGATCACGGATCGACGCCCGGCGGCTCGGCGGCTCGGTCACGATCCCTCGATCCTGTCGAGACCACGCATGTAGGGGCGGAGCACTTCGGGCACGGCGATCGATCCGTCGGCGTTGCGGAAGTTCTCGATGATCGCCGCCCACACCCGAGGCACCGCGAGGGCCGAGCCGTTGAGCGTGTGCACGAACTCGGTGCCCTTCTGCGGGGTACCGTCCTGGTCGACGGGCCGATACCGAATGTTGGCGCGACGTGCCTGGTAGTCCGAGAACCAGCTGATCGAGGAGACCTCGAGCCACGCATCGGCGCCGGGTGCGTACACCTCGATGTCGAAACTTCGGTGATGACTCTGCCCGAGGTCTCCCGTGCAGATCTCGATGATGCGATACGGCAGCTCGAGTTCCGAGATCAGGCTCTCGGCGCGGGCGACCATGTCATCGAGCAGGTCGGGCGCTTGGACCGCGGTCGCCAACGCCAGGATCTCGACCTTGTCGAACTCGTGTGCACGCAACATGCCACGTGTGTCACGGCCGGCAGAGCCCGCCTCACGGCGGTACGACGGGCTGTAGGCCATGAAACGCATCGGGAGGTCGTCGGCGGCGATGATCTCGCCGCCGTAGATCGACGTGAGCGGCACCTCGGCGGTCGGGATGCACCAGAGACCGTCGCGCTCGATCGCGAACGCGTCATCGGCGAACTTGGGGAGTTGCCCGCTGGCAGTCAGGGTGGCGGTCGAAACCAGCGATGGGGGGCGGATCTCCTCGTGCGCATCTGCATTGGCGTCGAGCGCCAACTGACAGAGCGCCCTGGCCATCGTGGCGCCGGCGCCGCGCTGCATGGTGAACATCGATGCGGCGATCTTGGTGGCCCGTTCGTTGTCGAGGATTCCGAGCTCGGTCGCCGTCTCCCAGTGCGGCAGTCGCTGGTGCTCCGCGAACTCGTCGGGGACGAACGGACCGGTCACGACGGGATTGTCGACATCACTCACCCCGTCGGGTGCGTCGGGATGTGGCACGTTCGGGATCACGAGCAGGAGCTCTCGCAGGTGGCCACTGACGTCGTCGTGTTCGGCGGCGAGGAGCTTCTCGGCCTCCCCCAATTCGCGGCTCTCGGCCTGCAACGCCTCGGCGGCGTCGACCGCACCGTCGCGCCGGAGGGCGCCGACCTCTTTCGAGACGGTGTTCACCCGGGCACGTACGTCATCGCGTTCGGCACCGATCTCCCGCAGACGGACATCGAGCCCGCGGGCGTGATCGATGTCCTCGAGCGAACTCTCGTCGTGGCGTCGCGCCAGGGCCGCCCGAACTTCGTCGAAATCGGTGCGCAACAGTCGGACATCGATCACGATGGCGAGGTTAGTGGCGTCGACCACCCCCGACCCGTGCCGATTCGCCCGAATCGATCAGGGATCGTCGGGTGGCGGGGTGGTGCTCGCGAACTCCCGCTCGACGTCGGCGGTCGTCAGAGGGGTGTCGTCGTTGCCGATGATCTCGGCGGCCGGGATCCTGCCCGTACGCCTGAAGTCGTATGCATCGTCGTCGCGCACGGCGAACCGCCTGAAGAACAGGAAGATCACGATCGACCAGAGGAAGAGGCCGCCCGCCACCTTCATGACGGCGCCGGCCAGCTGCTGGTCGTCGACCGCGCTGATCCCCCAGAGCCGGAGCGGCTGGTCGTAGGCGTCGTACACGATGCCCTCGGCGAACGTGAGCCACGCCGCAGGAACCGTCGGGACGACCGACTGCAGGAACAGGTAGATCATCGCGCCCGGAACGCCGATCCGGAACTCCGGCATCGGGCCGCAGACCGGCATCCACATCAGCAGCGACGACGACACGACGAGCACGTGCAGGCCGTAGTGCAGCGCACCGTTGTCGAGTGACGCGTTCACCAGCAGCGGGATGTGGAGGATCATGACCATGGCGTTGAAGAGCACGCCGGCGACCACGGGCTTGGCGAGGAACCGCACCCCGCGATACAGGCCACCGTCGCCCAGCAACGTCCTGGCGAGCCAGGTGGGCGTCGCCATCAGCACGAGTGGCGGCAGGAAGTAGCTCAGCATCATGTGCTGGATCATGTGTGCCGAGTAGAGGTATTCCTCGCTGATGTCGTGCAACGGCCAGTCGGATGCGACCCAGAGCGTCAGCATCGCCAGCGGGAACGCCACCTTGTTCATGCGCGACACGACCGGGGCGCCGCCCGGCACGGCACGCGGACCGATCACCCTGACCATGTAGACGTACGCTCCGGTGAGGAAGGCGACGAGGAGCCACACCTCCGGATGCCACTGGAACGCCAACGGATCCACGCTCACATCGGCGGCGAGTGAGATCGCGAATGCCATCAGCGGGCCTCGACGGAAACGGCCGGCGACCGGAGCGACGCGGCGACGGAGCCCGGCGAAGCGACGATTTCGCTGACGCCCCGAGTCATGGCGATCAGACGAAGAACTTGAACGTGAGCAGCATGACCAGGTAGACGACGGCCGCCAATCCGAGTCCCAGATAGAACATGAGACCGAACAGCCGACTGTCGAACTTCAGGTGCATGAAGTACAGCACCACCGAGAAGAACTTGACCAGCATCAAGATGATCAGCGCCGGCAGGAACACCGGACCCAGATCGTCGACCATGTAGCTGAGCGCCACTTCGATCGCGGTGATGACCGCCAGGGCGATGGCGAGGTAGACGAACTGGAGATCGCTCCAATGCTCGCCCGGATGATCGTGGGGGTCGGTGTGCGGCGCCGGGGTGTCGTGGGTGGTGGCGGTGCTCATGCGTTGCTCCAGACGTTCATCAGGCCGGGATGAGGTAGACGAGTGTGAAGATGAGGATCCACACGATGTCGACGAAGTGCCAGTACAGACCGACCAACTCGATCGTCTCGGCCTTGTTGCCGTGGATGCGCTTCTTCATGTTCATCCCGACGGTGGCCAGCAAGAGGATGATCCCGACCGACACGTGCACTCCGTGGAAGCCGGTCAGCGTGTAGAAGCTCGACGAGAACAGGCTCGTGGTGAAGCCCAGGCCCTCGCGGTAGAAGGTCGTGAACTCGTAGACCTGGCCGGCGACGAACAACGACCCCAGGAGCGCAGTGACGGTCAGCCAGAGGTTGGTGTTGCGATCGTCCCCGCGGCTGGCGGCGGTCACTGCCAGCACCATCGTCAGCGACGACGTCAGCAGCACGAAACTCGACGCCGAGGTGAACGCGATGTCCCACACCTGGTCCGGGCCGAGATTCTCGGAGTGACGGCCCCGATAGAGCATGTAGGTCGAGATCAATCCACCGAACAGCAGGCACTCCGAACCGAGGAAGAGCCACATCGCCAACTTGTTGCTCGACAGACCCGTCGACGTGACGTGTGCGCCGTGGTCGTCGTGATCGTCGGTCGCGTGCGACGGGTCGGAGACAGCGACATCAGCCATGAGCGGCCACCTCCAGCTCGGCGCCACCCTCGGGCGGCGGCGGGTCGTAGTCGGATTCGCTCGCCGTGTGCGGCTCGAGCGCCCACCCGAACATGGAGAGCAGCACAATGGCACCGCCGACCGCGATCAGCAAGATGTTGTAGATCACGCCGTAGGCCATGACGGGCAGGCCGAACGCCAGGAGGATCGGCCAGTAGGACGGCGAGGGCAGATGGATGTGCTCGTCCGCGTTGGCTTCCTGTTCGGCCAGCACGTCCTCGACATCGGCGACCCGGTGGAAGTCGTGGTGGTCTCCCTCGCCGCGGTCCTCGTACTTGCGGTGGAAGAACTCGTCGAGATGACCGACGGTCGGGATCTCGTCGAAGTTGTGCTCCTTCGGCGGGCTCGTGGTCATCCACTCGAGCGAGCGGGCGTCCCACGGATCGAGCGGGGCGGGCGGGTGCTTGCGCTGCGAGACCCAGACGTTCACGAAGAACAGCAGGACGCCGATGCCCAGGACGAACGAACCGATCGAGGCGACGAGGTTCCAGAAGCCGATGTTGAAGAACCCCTCACCGGCGCGGGCCTCGGTCCAGACGTACATGCGACGGGGCTGGCCCTGCAGGCCGGTGATGTGCATCGGGCCGAACGTGAGGTTCATACCGATGATCATCAGCCAGAAGTTCCACTTGCCGAGCCGCTCGGACAGCATCTTGCCGAACACCTTCGGCCACCAGTAGTACAGGCCGGCGAAGATGCCGAGGATCGCACCACCGAACAACACGTAGTGGAAGTGGGCGACGATGTAGTAGGTGTCGGTCTGCTGGGTG
>Ga0055584_100000543_pt1 | contig 35974 bp, 27 predicted proteins | sample OSDHelmetaG_FD_58716 | JGI IMG/M metagenome (GOLD analysis project Ga0055584, IMG submission 58716) | Pelagic marine sediment microbial communities from the LTER site Helgoland, North Sea, for post-phytoplankton bloom and carbon turnover... | ecosystem: Environmental > Aquatic > Marine >...
TACAAGACATTAGTGGTATTAGTTCTAATCTTGTGTATTTAATGCCTTTAGTAGTTATGGGGACTGCTATTAGTGGATATTTATATGCGTTGATTATCAAAAAATTTAAACCTGAGTTATTTTCTGTTTTAGATAATTTAGTGGCTGAAGTATAGAAAAATAGATGCTTTTTAAGGGAAAAGAGTATTGCTCTAATATGGGTAATACTCTTTTTTTTGCTTTATTATGGTGAAATATATGATGTGTTTAAGTGCATGTTTTTTTTAATATAAAATCGGAATAATTAAAAGTGTTTTTAAATCAATACATTATAAAATGGTGTAATATTTGCATAGATAAAAAAGAGTTTATTTTATCTAGCGGAGATATACATGCAAACTACGGAGATGAATCCTATTCAGCCTTATTTTGTGTTAGGTACAGATACCCCATATTTTAAACACAGTAGTGGGCAAAATGGTATTGCACATTTTTATGAATTTTCACATAAAAAAGAAAGTAAAATGCAAATTGTGGTACCTGATGCTAGTGTGGATATTATCTTTAATCTGAATGAAAACAATCCTACTTCTTGGATCTATGGTTCAGTTTCTAAACCTCAAGTAGTACCTTTTGCAAAAGGAGAAAAGTATTTTGGTGTACGTTATGAAATTGGTGATGTTCCTACCTTTTTAGATTTAAAACCTCAAAATTTAATAGATAATAGTCTCCTATTGACGGATGTTTTTCCTCGAGCATTAGAGTTACAAGAAAAATTAGTTAAATGTAATAATTTTGAACATCAGGTACAATTATTTAATCATATTTGTCATAAGTCATTAATTCAAAAGAAAGAAGCGCCAGAACTATGTAAAATATTGATACATATTTTGCTATCACAACAGGGAAATATACGTATTAGTGAGTTGGCAGAAAAAACGGGGTATTCAACTCGATTAATTGATCGTGTTTTTAAAGATTATTATGGTATATCACCGAAAAAATTTAGTTTAATTTTAAAAAATCAACATGCTTTGTGGCGATTAACCCGATATCAATATAAAAGATTAACAGATTTGGCCTTAGATCTTGGTTATACAGATCAGTCTCATTTTTTAAAAGAATTTAAGCGCCATAATATTTTAGGACCTAAACAATTTAATAAAATGATGGGACATTATCGTTATCAGGATCTAATCTTAGATGAAAGTCTAATATAAATGGAATAAAAGATGAGACTTACCAGTACGTATGTATCTTGGTAAATCTCATCTTTTTTATAGTTTACACTGTAAATTAGAAGCGGTTAAAGCGATAAATTTTAGGATCAACGATAGGAGAGTGTCCGCTAATTAAATCTGCAGCTAATTGCCCCGCTGCTGGTGCTGTACCAAAACCATGACCAGAAAAGCCTGTTGCTATAGTTAATCCTGGTATTTTGTCAATGTGATCAATAACCGGATTAGAGTCTGGTGTCACATCAATCATTCCCCCCCATGTTTTTTCAATTTCTAATTGAGCGAAAACGGGCCAGGCGGCACTGGTATTTTTGATGGCTTCATCTATAATTTTTTCATTAGGTTGTGGATTCATTGTTCGCATCATTTCAAAAGGGGACATATCATTTTTCCCCCAATGTCGTCCTCGAAGAAGATCTTCCCAAAGATATTTGTTTAAAGTAATACGTGTCATACTATGTTGTTCTTTGAGTATTTTTAAATATTTAAGACCTAATAATAAATGATCTAATGATAAGGGAGCTTCAATTGCACCACGCTGCATCATAACAAATCCACCGTCTTGATGTTTGCGAAAAGAAAAATTAGGTGCTGCCATTGCGATGTCTGTAGGGCCTTGCATGGGAGTGGTTCGCATAACTGAGCAAATGAGTGGGAGCGTTGGGAATTTAATCCCCTCGTTACCCAGAAAACGACGTGACCATAAACCACTAGCAAGCAAAACCTGCTCACATTTTATTTCACCTTGTTCGGTATGTACTCCGGCTATTTTCCCACTACTTAAGGAAAGTTTTCTAGCTGCACAATTTTCAACAATCACTACTCCTTTTTTTGCTGCGGCCCGGGCAATGGCAAAGGGAGCAATTTCTTCTTCTGCGTAACCATCTGTAGGAGTATATAATCCACCAGCCCAATGACCTATGTTTCCAGGTATTTTGGCTTTAATTTCATTTTCCGAAAGAAGTGTTGAGCCTAAATCTAGATGGGCTACAGATTCTAGCCATTTTTCGTAAATTGCCATTTGTGCCTTTGTTTTTGCGATAAACATGCATCCGTTTTGTCTATAACCGACATCTTCCCCAACACGTTCACTCATTTTTGCCCAAAGTTTATCTGATTCTGTAGCTAAAGGAATATCATCAGGGAGTCGATTAGTTTTTCTTACCCAACCTAAATTACGTGATGATTGTTCCATGCCAACACGTCCTTTTTCAAGAACAACGACTGGGATATTGCGTTCTGCTAGTGTTAGGGCTGCCGTCATACCAACAATACCCCCACCAATGATGACTATTGTAGTAGATTTAGGTAAGCTGGTGGTATTGCCCATATAAGCATTTTTTATATTTAACATGATGTTCTCCTTAATTAACTGAATACTGGGGTATTCCAAAGGTTAAGTTTGATGCCAATATTTTGTTGTATTGCGTTACGATAAATAATGGTTCCCCAAGCAACATCTTCAACAGGCATGCCACCAACGGACATCATGACAATTTCTTGATCATTGTTTCGAGCTGGAGTAGTACCTGAAACAATAGCACCTAAATCTTCGATTCTATTTTTAGACAATTTACCTTCAGCGACCATATCTAAATATTTTACGCCAGGAATGGGAATGTAATTATGAGCAGGTTTAGGGACTTCAGCAAACCAAGCTTCATATAATCCCGTATTATCGTCGACGATTCTAATATCATCAGATGCCATGCCATCATCAAAATTACAATAACCTGGCATCGCGAGGAAAGCGCCAGGTTTAACCCATTCTCGTTTGACAAAAGGGTAAGTCGATGGGTTACCTGTGACGCCAGAATTACAGTAAGTGATAATATCTGATCCTCTGACTAGATCTTCTACATTATCGACTACCTTTATGTCGGTTATTTGTGGATGACTTTCTTTGACCCATTGGATAAAGGCGTCTAAACTTTTTAAACCACGGCCTTTTATTTTTAGCGTGTTGATTTGCGGACAAACGGCAATAAAAGCACTTAATGAGGTTCTGGCCATGACTCCAGGGCCTAAAATACCCACTACTTGAGAATCCTTACGCGCTAAATATCTTGCGCCTACACCGGGTACAGCACCGGTACGATAAGCCGATAGTAAATTAGCTGACATAAAGGCTAGGGGAGCGCCTGTGTCGGTATCATTTAAAATAAACATAAGTATGGAACGGGGTAACCCTTTTTCCCTATTAGCAATATTAGAACCATACCATTTTACTCCTGAGGTTTTAAAGTGACCTCCTAAATAAGCAGGCATGGCCATAAAACGCCGATCTGCAGTAGGCTTTGGCATATCAGGAAAAGGGGAGTTTTCTGGGAAAACGACCATGGCCCCATGTGAATCATTATTTTCGCCGGCCATTCGATAGTCTTTAATATGTAATAATTTAAACATCTCTTCCATGGTATCGACGCATTGTGCCATATCAGTTACACCGGCTTGGATCATGTCATCTTCTGAAAGATAAATAAAATCAATCTTGGTTTTTGCTTTCATCATGTTATCTCCAAATTATTCAGTTTCCTTAAAATGTAGCGTTATTGTTGCATTTCGTTTTCATGAGAAATAGTAAAAATCGGTCATGGTTTTGTATTTTTAGTTGAAAGGGCAAATAGGTGAAGTATGATGACCTCAATTTAATTTAATGAGGTTTGTTATATGTTTGCCTGGATAAAAAAAGAATGGTTTTTAACCGGAATGTTAGTGGCGGTGATTTTAGGTGCTCTTTTCTCAGAGTTTGGTAAAAGAGGTGGAATACTACATCTTGAATTGATCACTCAATGGGGAATTGCCCTTATTTTTTTCTTACATGGTGTGTCTCTTTCCCCACAAGCAATTAAAAAAGGAATAAAAAATATGCCTCTACACATAGCAACTCAGTGTGGAACTTGGGTTTTATATCCGCTATTATGGGTTGTCTTTGGTGGAATAATGCTGAACTCTTTTCCTCAACCCTTAGCGTTCGGTTTTTGTTATTTGTTTGTGCTTCCCAGTACTATTTCTTCATCTGTAGCATTAACTGCTATTGGCGGAGGTAATGTTCCTGGCGCGGTATTTAATGCTTCTTTATCTAGTTTGTTGGGTGTATTTTTAACCCCTTTTTTGATTCAATTCTTTTTAAGTGTTTCTGGTGTCAGGATCGAAATATTACCCACTATTATTTCAATTATTCAATTGTTAATTGTGCCTATGGTATTAGGTCAAATCCTACGTTCTAGATTAGTTGATTTTGTTAAACAGCATAAAAACATAACCTCAAAAGTGGATAAAGTGGTTATTTTATTGATTGTATTTAGTGCTTTTGCTGATTCTGTGGCGCATGGCATTTGGCGGCACTTTAATCTTTCTACTCTGATTTTCTCTTTTATTCTTTGCTGCGCTATTTTATTTTTTATTACCTGGTTTTTAACTAAAGTGGCACATTTATTAGGTTTTAATTTACCTGATGAAATTGCGATGGTTTTTTGTGGAACGAAGAAAACTTTGGCCGCTGGGATTCCAATGGCTCAGGTGATTTTTGATGGGAATCCTCATTTAGGTATGATTTTAGTGCCCATTATGCTATATCATCCAACACAAATTTTTTATTGTACGATTTTAGCCAATCGTTATGCAAAGAAAGTGAAATTGTGATTCATGCTAAATGCATAAAGTGATCGATGGGAATTTCATATGGAATAAGGCGAGAATAAACGGAGAAATAACATAAGTTTCCAAGGAATAATAGGAAACTTATGTTGATTTTTATCATAAATTATTTATTTAATGGCTTTGATTCATTTGTTCCATGGCAATGGATAATTTTGCAATAGTTTCTATATCTATATGGCTTTTTTCTGCCAATGACATAATATTTAAAGCATTTTTCCAATGAGGCATATAGACTAAATCACGTGCTAAGTTTTGAGGAACACTTTGTTGAGTTAAGGCCTTTATTTTAGTTTCGCATTCGCTAATAATATCTGCAGATAAGAGTAAAGGTATCTGTTTTGTAACGGTAGCGAGTGTGGCATATTTTTGGGTGAGTTTATCCATTGGAATATTTTCCTTGTATTGACGTAAGAACCACAGCGTGAAGTCTTGTAGTACGGTACGTAAATTCAGATACAACATATCTTGTAGATCCGTCTCAATGATATTATCTAGCGCATCAATTTGTTTTTTGTATTCAGATGCAATGATAATGTTATGAGCAACAGAATAAGCTTGCACTACAGGTTTGCATTCTTGCCCTGTTAATTTTTTCATACGATAGATGAAAGTGGTGCCCATGTTATTGAGTATGGCATTAGTCACATAGGTGGCAATAATTTCACGATGTAACCTATGATTTTGCATTTCTTTGATATATTCAGGATATAAAGCACTTGGGAAATAGGCGCTGAGTTCACTGATAAATTGTTTAGAATCAGGTAAATCTGAAGCTAAAAATTCATCAAAGAGTTGAATTTTTGCATAAGCTAATAATACAGACAGTTCAGGCGTATATAATCCAGTGCCTTCTGCAATACGTTTTTGTAAAGTTTTATCTGAGGGGAAAAATTCCAGATTACGGTTGAGGTGTCCCGTTTTTTCTAATTCAGCGATCATGTCTTTTTGAGCATTAAATTGTGCTTTATCTACAGCATCGAGACTAATAGCAAGGGGTTGTTGTTGATTTTGTATCAACACATGTTGCCCTACTTCTTCCGTCATACTTTCCAGTAATGTGTTACGTTCGTTGACACTCATATGTCCAGATTCAACACGTTGATTTAATAAGATCTTAATATTTACTTCGTGATCTGAACAATTCACACCCGCTGAATTATCAATGGCATCGGTAAGCACCATCCCCCCCTTCTTGGCAAATTCAACACGACCTAGTTGTGTAAATCCAAGGTTACCACCTTCACCGATGACTTTACATTGTAGTTCATTACCGTTAATGCGTAAGGCGTCGTTGGCTTTATCGCCTACCATGGCATGGGTTTCACTTTCTGCTTTCACGTAAGTACCAATACCACCATTCCATAGAAGATCGACTGGTGCTTTTAACAAGTGTTTAATTAATTCTGTTGGGGAAAGCTTGTCTTGACTAATAGAAAAGACTTGTTTCATCTCTGGAGTGATTTTTATATATTTATCGCTACGAGAAAAAACGCCACCACCTTGAGAAATAATATTTTTATCAAAATCAGCCCATGTTGTTCTTGGGGTTGTAAATAGACGTTGACGTTCAGCAAAGCTTAATGCTTCATCAGGGGTTGGATCGATAAATATATGCATATGGTTAAATGCGGCCAAGAGCTGTGTTTTTTTTGACAATAGCATGCCATTACCAAAGACATCACCACTCATATCACCAATGCCTACTACAGTGAAGTTTTCTTCCTGAATATTTTTACCGAGATATCTAAAGTGGCGTTTAACTGATTCCCAAGCACCACGAGCTGTAATTCCCATGCCTTTATGGTCATAACCCACTGATCCACCAGAAGCAAAAGCATCACCAAGCCAGAAGCCATGTTCTTGCGCTATGCCATTCGCAATATCAGAAAATGAAGCGGTACCTTTATCTGCTGCGACGACTAAATAAGGATCATCATCATCATAACGATAAACATCTTGAGGTGGGATAATTTTACCTGCCACTATGTTGTCGGTGATATCTAATAGCGCGTTCATAAAGATTTTATAACAACATATTCCTTTCTGCATAAAGGCTTCACGGCTGGAATTATCTGGATGTTTAACAATAAAACCACCTTTAGATCCCACGGGAACGATCACGGTGTTTTTAACATTTTGTGCTTTGACTAAACCTAACACTTCTGTGCGGAAGTCTTCCACGCGATCTGACCAACGCAAACCACCACGAGCTACCTTTCCTCCTCGTAAATGAATTGCTTCCACATCGGATGAATAAACAAAAATTTCATATAAAGGTTTAGGTAAGGGTAAATCAGGAATTTTCGCTGATTGAAGTTTAAAGGAAAGAAATGATTTATCTTTGCCTTGATCATCTTTCTGGTAAAAGTTCGTTCTGATCATGGCGTTAATGACGATCATGAACCAACGTAAAATACGATCTTCATCTAAACTAGATACTTGTGCCAATTTTTCTTCAATAGTCTGTTGTAATTTTTGGGTCTCTTCTTTCCGATTGTCTACCTTAAGCCCCATGCGAGTATGGAAAAGCGCCACCAAGTCCTGAGCAATATCAATATTATTATTGATAGTTTTATGCATATAAGCTTTAGAGAAAGGCGCTTTTGCTTGGATCATATATTTTGAGATAGCGCGTAATAAACGTACATCTCGAGGTGCAAAACCTGAAGAGATGACGAGTTGGTTTAAAGTATCCGATTCATCAATGCCGGTCCAATTGCGCGTGAAAGATTGAATGAAATTAGGTTCAATTTCATGAAGTGGTCGTATTAATTTTTGTTGTAACCCAATAGAAAAATGGATTAACCAACAGTTCTTTTGACCTTGATCTTCAAATTGATAAGGACTTGCTGATTTGACAATAAAGCCAAAATTTTCTAGAAGTGGCATGATATCTGAAAGAAGTACCAATTCACCTAAGCCATAAAGTTTTAAATGCAGTTCACTTTCTTGATCTGGATCTTGATAAAGATGCAGTGTAATTTTTTCTTTAATATTCTTTAGAGAAGCCAAAATTTGTAGATCTTTGACACCATCATCGGGAGTATAACGATCTTGATAAGCGTTAGGTGTGCTTGAATACAAGGATTTATAGAGTTGCTTTCCTTTTTTATTGCCTAAGTCTGTACATAATAAACGTAAAACTTCATCTCCCCAATCAAACATCATTGGCGTGAGTGCTGTTTCAATTTTTTTGGGATCAAATTTAGCGATTTGTCCTGGATGGGTACGTATCAGGACATCGATACGAATAGGCAGTGTATCGGAAAATACCGTACTTAGGTTAGACTCATAGCCATTGAATGCCGTTAATAAATAACGTTCAAAACGCGCTTGTAATTTTGTGTTATAACGATCTTTAGGAACATAAATATAACACATGACAAAGGTTTCAAAGACATCTTTACGTGCAAAAAATCGTAGAATATCGCGATCTTGCATACGTAAAACGGAAATCGCCATATGTCGAATTTCTTCAGCATTAGATTGAAATAGTTCGTCATGAGGTAAGCGAGATAGAATATTGGTTAGGGATTTTAATGCGTAAGAATTAATGGGAAAATTTTCTTTGGTTAATACGGTATTAATTTTAGCAGATAGAAGAGGAATTTCTTCAGGGGGTAATCTATAGACATCCTCAGTTAATAAACCTAAGAAGCGATATTCACCAATAACTTGACCATTATCATCAAAACGTTTGATACCAATAAAATCCATATAAGCTGGACGGTGTATCTGAGATAAACGGCTTGATTTAGCAAACCGTAATAAATTAGGTTTATGTACTTCATCTTGCAAGTGTTTGGGTAAGGCAGAAAAACTTTGAGATTTTTTACCTGTACCGTCGCTACGTAATACGCCTAGTCCAGAATGAGGGACGCGATACAGATCATCACCTCTAAATTCATATTCTCTATAACCTAAAAAGGTGAAATATCCTTGCTGCAACCAATTTAGGAATTGCATAGTTTCTTGCGTTTTTTGTGGAGATTCTATGGTGATATTTGCGCTTTGAATATCTTGAATGATCATTTGCACGCGATCTTGCATCACTGCTGTATCATCGGCTACGGCTTTATTTTGTGCTAATAATTGGGTTATTTTTTCACCTAATTTAGCTAATTGAATTTCATCTAAGGCTTCACATTCAATATGACTCACAGAAATATTATTAGAATGACTTGCCACTGCATTTTGTAATTCACTGATTTTACCTTGGCTAAATTTTAGATGGTAAATAGGATGAGTAACAAAACGGATAGCAATTTTTTCTTTGGCAAAAAGCATTTGTAATGAATCAATTAAAAATGAACGATCTTTAGCGACTATATCAATAACACTGTATTGATCTTCATTTTTAGGATTGTATACATGCACCAAATCTTCTTTATTAGAATAGGTTAAGACTTGCTGAAAGTGTTGGTAGGCAGTAGTGAATAATCGTTGAGGCGAATAGTTGGTTAAATCTTTTTCTAAGGCAAGCGCATAGTAAGTTTTCAGAAAAGGGGCGATAAGTTTATATTCAGATTCGGGTACAGTTTCTTTGGCTAAACGACGAACATCGTCATCATAAAGATAGATCATAGGTAAAAACTCCATTAAGTAAATACTGATAAACAACACAAGTAAGTACAAAGCATAATTTATACCAGTTATTTAAAATGAGTATTTACTTTTCTATGACTGTGTTAATAGCAGTATTGGATCCAAAGAAAATTTTTTTTGGTACTACCTGTAGTATAGGAAATACGGGTATGTTAAACAGCATAAATCTGTATGAGCAAAAAGGTGTTGTTATGTGTAACTACAATTTTAACTTAGAAGATAAAGTCGTGGTCATTACTGGTGGTGGCGGTGTTTTAACGGGGGTTTTTGCTAAGGCCTTATGTTCTCGTGGCGCTAAAGTGGCTTTGTTTGATATCAATAAACAAGCAGCAGATAAAGCAGCCTTAGCTTTGGAAAAAGCGGGAGGTATTGCCAAAGGGTATACCGCTGATGTGCTTTCCAAAAAAAGTGTGAGTGCGGCTTATGAAGAAGTAAAAAAAGATTTTGGTAGTTGCGATATATTGCTTAACGGTGCAGGTGTGCATCATCCGTTGGCAACAACGGGGCATGAACAGCTTACAAAAGAAAATATGAATGATGGGCGTTCTTTTTTTGATTTAGATATAGATAAAGTGGAATGGGTTAATCGTATTGATTTTATTGGGACTTTTATTCCTTCTCAAGTGATATGTAAAGATATGGTTGGCAAAAAAGGGTGTTCTGTGATTAATGTTTCATCCATGAATGCAATGAGTCCAACAACAACAGTGCCTATTTATTCTGCAGCAAAGGCTGGCGTGAGTAACTTTACGGCTTGGTTAGCAAATTATTTTGCTGCTGTTGATATTCGTGTTAATGCTGTTGCTCCTGGTTTTTTTGTGACTAATCTTAATAAGCATATTATGCGCAAAGAAGACGGTTCACTTACCGGACGATCTGAACGTATTTTAGCGGGAACACCTATGGCACGCTTTGGTGAACCAGATGAATGTGCAGGAACCTTACTTTATCTTGTTGATTCATCACTTTCTGGTTTTATTACAGGCGTTGTGATTCCCATTGATGGTGGTTTCAGTTCTTATTGCGGAGTTTAATATTTTTATTGTCTAATTTGTATTTTATATTTAAAACTTATATGTATTACTAATCTGTTTATCTATAGATAAACAGATTTTTCAATTGCATTTTTTTAGTGCAATTTCATCAATTAGTTGCCCTAAAATGGTGATCCCATCTATAATATTATCCATCTCAATAGCCGTAAATCCAAGGCGAATATAGCTTCTTTTTTGTGTTGTTAGTCGTTTTTTTTCAGGCATAAATAAGCTATCTCCAGATTCAATAAAAACACTTTTTTTAGCCGCTAAATCACGTAATTGAGTGCTGTTTATCTTTAAAGGTAATCCGATCCAGAAACAAAACCCCCCCGCCGTGGCATGAATTTCACAATGATGAAAATGTTGACGAATAGCTTCATTCATCAATTGCCATTTTTCTTTATAAATCCCTCTCATATGGCGTACGTGACTATCGTAATAACCTTGGCTGATAAAAAGCGCCGTGATCCTTTGGTTATTGGAAGGGGGGTAACGATAATGCAGATGTCTTAAGGTCCGTAGTTCATTGACCAGTTTTTTATCGGCCACTAAATAGCCGACACGTATGCCTGGTGCCAGTGATTTTGATAAGCTGCCTACATAGATAACACGTCCGTTTTTATCATAACTTTTTAGCGCTGGTAAGGGTTTTTCAATAAAATTAATTTCACTTTCATAATCATCTTCAATAATAACAAAATTATCTTGATTGGCTTGTTCTAATAATGCTTTACGGCGCTCAATACTCATGGTGACCGTAGTGGGATATTGATGGCTTGGAGTTACAAAAAGATAATCACAAGGAGTTAATTGTTTACCTAATTGAATACCTTGTTCATCAATTTTTAAAGGAATAGTGGTACTTTGGCTTAAAGTGACGATATGACGAAATTCACCATAACCTGGATTTTCGACACCAAAAGTAATGCCTTTATTTCCTAATAAATTACTGATTAAAAAGAGTGAATTTTGTGTACCTAAAGTAATTAAAATTTCATCTTCTTGTGCCACAATGCCACGTTTAGGGAGAATAAATTGTCGAATATGATAAACCAATTCAGGATCATCCATGTTAATGAAACCCTCTACCCATTCTGATAGCTTATTACGACTTTCTGCAATACGAGAGCATTCACGCCACTGTGCTATGGGAAATTCTTGTGCATTAATGTACCCATAAATAAAAGGATATTTATAATTTATCCAGTTTTTATCCTTATTTAAAGAAGGAAATTGGCTTGGATGTTTTTTGATTCTCGTGCTCCATTCTGGTGCGATTAAAGCACTATTTTGATGCATAAGATGATCGTCATTAGCTAATATAGGTTCAATATTGATGTCTGGATTGACAAAAAAACCACTTCTTTTTCGTGAAATTAAGTATCCATCATCCACTAAACTATCATAAACTAAAACAATTGTATTACGTGAAACACCTAAGTGTTGAGACAGTTTCCTACTTGAAGGTAATGGATTGTTTCCAAAGGCATTTTTCTTTATTAATTCAATTAATTTTTCTCTGATTTGATGCTGATAACTGCTTTTATTATTTAACTCTATATTAATTAAAAAATCGCTCATAAGTACTCTTTTTATAAAAGTGGAATAGATATTGCTTTATATAAGATATTGTTGGCTAAATTATGTTACCTGTCTTATAGCTGAATAATAATCAATTGTATACCTTTAAGGAGATTGGATATGAATAAATGTTTTAAATCAACCGCAATTCTAACGGGCATAGCAGCTACTCTATTATCGGCGAGTGTTGCTGCAAAAAGCGTCACTATTGGCTACATGAGTGTCTTTGACCCATGGAAACAGGCTATTAGTGAAAAACTTATTAAAAAAGATACTGGTTATGATGTCAAATGGCGACGTTTCGATTCTGGTGCGAAAGTGATTACCGCTATGGCTTCAGGTTCTGTCGATATGGCTTCTCTTGGATCTAGCCCTATTGCTGCTGCAGTAAGTCGTGGGGTGAATATGGAAGTCGTCTGGGTCCTAGAAAATATTGCAGATGCAGAAGCACTTGTCGTACGCAATGGTACAGGGATTAATTCACCATCGGACTTAAAAGGTAAACGCATTGCTGTACCTTTTGTTTCAACTACACATTATCATACACTTTTCGCGTTGCAACAATTTGGTCTTACAGAAAAAGATGTCAAATTGATCAATATGCAACCTAATAATATTGTGGCTGGTTGGATACGTGGTGATATAGATGGTGCCTTTATTTGGAACCCAGCATTAGGAAAAATTAAAGCTGATGGTAAAGTGTTAATTACTTCAAAAACATTAAGTAGTTGGGGGAGAGCAACATTTAATGGATTAGTAGTGAATAAAGAATTCTCTAAAGATAATGCTGATTTTGTGACTAAGGTGGTCAAAATTGCTTCTGATCAAACAGCCTTATACCACAAAGAAAAAGCAACATTAACTACTGATAGTCCAATGATTAAAAATATCGTTAAAGTTGCTGGTGGTGATATCAATACTGTTGTAGATGTATTAGCACTTTATGATTTTCCTGAAATAAAAACACAATTATCTTGTACTTGGTTAGGTTGTGGTATGAAAAGCGGTGTAGCAAAAGCTTTGAAAGAAACATCAAAATACTTGAAAAAAGAAAAGAAAATTCATGAGTTACAACCAGATTATAGTGTTTTTGTAAATCCTCAATATGCCATTGAAGCAAGTAAATTATAAAACACACAGAATCAAAGATAGGAGTTATTTATCATGAGTTCATTGAAAATTAGAGATGTATCTGTTGTTTATCCATCGTCAAAAGGCAGTGACCCAGTCACTGCTCTATCTAATGTTAATTTGACTATGGAACAAGGTGATCTTGTGGTTGCTTTAGGAGCTTCAGGATGCGGGAAAACAACCTTACTTAATTTAATTGCGGGATTTATCAGACCGACGAAGGGTTATCTTACTTTAGGTGATAGCGACATACACGGTTATCCTCGTGTTGCTGTAGGTCGAGATATCGGGGATGAGATTATGGGGCCAGATGCAGATCGTGGTGTTGTTTTCCAAAAACATGCGCTATTGCCTTGGTTAAATGTGATTGAAAATACTGAATTTGGTTTGAAATTACAGGGTATTGGCAAGAAAGAACGTCGAGAACGTGCTGAAGAATTTCTCAAATTAGTAGGTTTAGAAGAATTTCATTACCATAAGGTTTATCAGTTATCAGGTGGTATGCAACAACGTGTGGGTATCGCAAGAGCCTTGACGAACAATCCTAAAATGCTGTTGTTAGATGAACCTTTAGGTGCTTTAGATGCATTGACAAGAGAATCCTTACAAGAATTGTTACTCGATGTATGGCGAAAAACGAATAAAATGATGTTTTTTATTACTCATAGTATTGATGAAGCGCTTTTGTTGGCAACAAAATTAATTGTAATGTCACCACGACCTGGCCGCATTACCCACCAATTTGATTTGAATTTTAATCAACAGTTTTTGGAATGTCGTGACGCTAGAGAAGTGAAATCTAGCAAAGAATTTATAGCCATGAGAGATAAAATTCTATCTATCATTCATGGTGATGAAAAGGCAGTAGCTTAAGGAGTTATCATGAGAAGTAATATTACATCAGTGAATTTAAGTGAGCATGGCGTAAGTGATGTGGAAAAAGATTCTGCAAGAGAAGCTTCTGCCAAACGTAAGGAACAACCTGTACCTCATAAGGGCATTTTTAAGAAATTATTCTCACCTAAAGCAGTACAAAGTGGTGAATATTTCGGTACCCCAGGTGCGGGCGATAGTAGAATGATCAGTTTCTTTTCTACGTTATTTTTTCTAGCACTTTGGACCTTTGTTACTGAAGGTGGCTACATTAAACCTATGTTTTTACCTTCACCTATAGATGTAGTGGGGCAAATAGGATCATTGATTACTGATGGTTTTGCTGGTGCAACACTGGCTCAACATTTAGGTGCGAGTTTAAGTCGTATCTTTGGTGCTTTTTTACTGGCCTGTGTTTTGGGGATCCCTTTAGGCATTGCTATTGGTTGTAACCGCATTATGCGTGGTATTTTTGATCCACTTATTGAATTTTACCGTCCATTACCTCCACTTGCTTACTTACCTCTTATTATTATTTGGATGGGGATTGATGAATCTAGTAAAGTGATGTTGATTTTCCTTGCTATGTTAGCGCCTATAGTGTTAAGTGCGCGAGCAGGGGTTACCGCTGTACGTATTGAACAGATTCAGGTTGCTTATTCTATGGGAGCAACACCTTGGCAGGTGATTACTCAAGTGGTGAGTCGTGGTGCATTACCCGATATTATGACAGGGATGCGAATTGCCATTGGTTTTGGTTGGACAACATTGGTTGCAGCAGAAATGGTGGCGGCAGAGAGAGGGATTGGTTTTATGGTATTAAATGCCTCTAACTTCTTGGAAACAGATGTCGTGATTGCTGGGATCATTATTATTGGTGTGATTGCCTATTGTTTTGATCTATTTATGCGTTATTTAGAAACTAAGTTAATTCCTTGGAAAGGATATAACTAATTAAGAATATAGATATGGATCGTGATGAACTATCCATGTGCTGAAAAAAATACTGTGGAGTAAAAAGAATAATGAATAAAAATACAGACAAACATCCTGCTCTTATGGGATCTCTTAGCTACACTAGTCCTGAAGTGATTAACTTTAGTCCAGGTCCAACTTCTTTACCTAAAGAGGTTGAAGAAAAAATTGCGGCGAGTTTTAACAAAAAAGGCTTAACTTCGCTTGCTTTATCACATCGTTCACCTGAGTTTCAAGAGATTTTAGATCATGTTGCCACCACCACAAGAAAAGTAATGGAGATTCCAGATGATTATGAGATCTTATTTACTCATGGTGGTGGTCATGGTCAGTTTGCCGCTGTGCCATTAAATTTATGCCATGATCAGTCTGATGTTGCCACTTATATCATCAATGGTACTTGGTCTGTACGAGGCAGTAACGAAGCTAAAAAATACTGTACGGTTAAAACATTGGATGGAAGCGATCCTGAAACAGGGAAATTTACCACTTTTCCGCAATTGCATGAAGGTGATATAGATCCAAAAAGTAAATATGTGTATTTGTGTTCAAACGAAACAGTTAACGGTATTGAATTATTCCGATTACCTAAGTTACCTGAATCATGTAAAGATGTTCCTCTTGTTATTGATGCAAGCTCTGATTTTACTAGTAAACCAGTAGATTGGCATGCAGCAAACGTAGGTGTGCTTTTTGCTTGTGCATCTAAAAATATTGGACATCCAGGTGTGACTATGGCAGTGATCCGTAAAGATCTTCTTGGAGAAGGTAAAGCTTCGCCACTTTGTCCGGATGTGTTTAACTATACGATCAATACCGCAGCAGGGAATCTATGGAATACTCCCGCAACCTTCAACATTGAAGTCGTCGGAATTCTTATGGATTGGTTAGAAACTCAAGGTGGCGTTCATGCTAATGAAGAACGTTGTATAGCAAAAGCAAAAATTTTATATGATGTGATTGATCAGTCTCATGGTTTTTATGGTACGCCTGTGGCTAATAAAGCATTAAGAAGTCGCATGAATGTACCTTTCAATGTGAAAGGTGGCGATGATGCTTTAACAGATAAATTCTTAATTGAAAGTTGGAATAAAGGTATGGTTGGTTTACGTACATTAACTCCCTTTGGTGTAGGGGATTATCTACGTGCTAGTTTGTATAATGGTGTAACTGTAGATGATGCGCAAACATTAGCAGATTTTATGTTAGCCTTTGCTAAAAAGAATGTTTAATCAATAATAAGTTTTCTAGACAAAAATCTCCACAAGATGCTAAGTTTTGTGGGGATTTTTTTGTATGGATGATCTGCTATTTTTTGTTTAGCATCTGCCTATCAATATTTTTACTTGGAAATGTGCTCGTAGCAATATAAGAACCCTCGCTCGACAGGGCGGGGAGAAGTCAGATGGATAAGTATTTAAGCCAATAAAGTCACAGAGGATTTAATAATACCTAATACAGAGACAATGATAATGACAGGAAGAGCAAAACTTTTCAATGATTGTGGCGGATGACGTTGAAAGCGCATCTGACCATAACGAACGGCAATTAAAGTCGGGATTAAAAGGATAAGAATCGCTTTAGGGACACTATTGCTTACCATACCACCACAAATTAGAGTAAGCAGAGATAAGGACTCACTAATGATGAAGAAGAGGATCATAGTGGCGCGTTGTGCACTAGTACTAAGACGGCTTGAAATCATGTAGTAAACGATCATAGGGCCACCGACAGAGGCGCTGGCTGTCCCTATACCAGAGGCGAGACCAAAACCTAATTTAGTCGATAATTTATCTGTATTAAAAGGTTTGAATTCGATAAATAAAAGCAAAGAAAGCAATAAGATAAAAAGACAAATTAATAGTTTTAAAATTTCAGAGGGAAGAAGCAGTAGTAAAGAATAGCCCAGAGGGATACCTAAAATAGCGCCCATAACTAGTTTTTTTAAAGTTGGATAATCGGCCTGTTTTAAAGCTGTTTTCCATAAACTTACACTACAAAGCAGATCAATGGCTAAAATAATAGCCACACTTTCTTGTGGTTGTAACACCATGTTCATACCTACAATGGCAATGGCCGCAAAACCAAACCCGCTATAGCCTCGTACCATACCAGCAAACATTAACACCGGAATGGTTAACCATATATATTCCATATTTTAACTCCCTAATCCATCTATTATGACCGATGATTTTTACAAGATGTATTTTATCTAGATAAAAAAAATGACTATAAGCTAGTATTATGTCAAAGCTATATAGTCATTATTAGAGCCAGTTAAAGGTAAATTAAGGGCCACTATTGAGTGTGAATTAGTAGGATGTTAATGGTTTTGCAATTAAGCTACGTGTCGCTATTTTTGCTTCAGCCAAAACGACTTGTATTTCATCACCTAGTTTATATTCAACTTTTTTATCGATACTTACTGTGCCTTTTTCCTGACTGCATTCAATACGTTCTCTATTATCTAGAATGAGTTTTCCAGGAATAAAGGCAGTGGCACCATTTTCGAGTAGGCGTATACGCATACCCGCACGGTTAATATCAAATATTTCTGCCGTGAATGGCGTTTTCTTCGCTACATCTAAAGAAAGTAATTGAGTATATAACCAGTCGCCAATAGTACGTTCTGCTATTCTGTGATAACGTTTATGTAGTCCGAGTTCTTCTCCGATATTATCATCTGCTTTTTGTACGGGGGCGTCTCCACTGATAGCAGCTTTGATTAAACGATGATTGATCATATCGCCATATTTACGAATAGGGGATGTCCAAGTTGCATATACATCTAACCCCATCGCATAATGTGGTGCTGGCGTGTTAGAAATTTCACTGTAAGATTGTAGGCGACGTAGGCGGCTATCCCAATAAATAGTAGGTTGAGCATTGAGCCAGCGACGTAGTGCACTGAAACCATCTAAAGTGACAATTTGTTCTTTAGTAAATGGGGCTTTAGCTTCCTCAAGAACATCCATAACATCATTTAATTTTTCTTCTGAAAAACCATCATGAGCATTAAAGACACCATTATTAAAGGATTCTTTTAACAAACGTCCGGCACAGATATTGGCAGTGATCATGGATTCTTCAACAATGCGATTTGCGATACGACGATGTTCAACATGAATTGCAATGACTTCACTGTTGTCACCTAATTCAAATTTATAATCAGGCCTATCTGGGAAAGTCACGGCATAGGTTTCGCGCCAATGGATACGAGCAAGGGCAAATTGATGCAGTGCATTTAATTGATCTTTGATTTCTTGTGTTTCTGGTTGCCATGCATTTTCAGTTTGTTCGATATAATCAGATACTTGAGTATAGTTTAATCGTGCATGTGATTGCATATAGGCTGCGAAAAAGCGATAAGAGGTAATAGTACCATCTGCGGCTAATTGGATTTCACTACAAAGTGCAGGACGTTTTTCATTTTCGTGTAAAGAACAAAGATCATCTGCTAGTTCACGAGGTAGCATAGGAATATTTTTGCCGGGTAGATAAATAGTAAAACCACGGGAACGAGCTTCTTTGTCTAAATCATCGTCTGGAGTGATATATGAAGTTGGATCGGCAATCGCAACGGTTAGTGTTAAACTACCATCTGCATTGATAGTGGCATGTAGTGCATCATCCATATCTTTAGTGCTTTCACCATCAATAGTGACAAAAGGCATTGCAGTGAGATCTTCTCTTTCTAGATTGTCACTATGCATTTCCCAGTGTTCCATGCCTTCAGGTTCAGTATTAGGTAAATCATTTTGAGCAAGGGTAACCCACCAAGGTGCGATAGGTGCATTGTTATCGGCAATTTTTTCAGTAATTTCACAAAAAAAACTATTGTCACCTTTTAGGGGATGACGTATTAAATTAGCTACAACCCAATCACCATCGTTAAAAGTATCTTTAGCAACATCTTTAGCTAGTTTGGCATTAATAGGATTTTTAAGTTGTGGACGATCGGGTAATACAGTAAATCTTTTTCCATTTTTTTTGATACGTCCAACAAAACGAACTAATGCAGGTTCTAATAAGGTTTGAGGTTCAGCGGCTTCACGTTCATTTTCAGTGCGAATGACCGCTTCCACGCGATCACCATGCATGACTTTTTTCATATATGGGGGTGGAATAAAAATAGAATTTTTTTTGTTATCTAATTCTAAGAAACCAAAACCGCGATCATTGGCTTTAATGGTTCCTTCTTTTTTGGGTAAATTTTCTTGAATAGATTGTTTTAATTGAGCTAATAGTGGGTTGTCTTGAAACATAATTATGTCTGGTCTAGTTGGAATATTACCCTGTACTATACGTGAGATTATCCACCTCAGCAATAAGATTTGAAAAAGCTTTTGATCTCAAAATAAAGATTGTTTGCTGTTATATTGCGACTTGTCTTGAAGACTGGTAAAATTCGATCGTTTTTTAATTTTATAAAAAGAAGAAGAGAGTATTCCGATGGGACGTAAGTTTGAAGTGCGTAAACTTTCCATGGCCAAAACACAAGGCGCTAAGGTAAAAGTTTATTCTAAATATGGAAAAGAGATCTATGTAAGTGCAAAAAATGGTGGTGCAGATCCAGATAGTAACTTGTCACTGCGTCGATTAATTGAAAAAGCCAAAAAAGATCAAGTTCCAACCCACGTTATAGACAGAGCCCTTGAAAAAGCCAATGGTGTTGGTGGTGAAGATTATGTGCCTGCTATGTATGAAGGTTTCGGTCCTGGTGGTTGCATGGTTATGGTTGATTGCTTAACGGATAATAATAAACGAACTTATGCTGATGTACGTCAATGTTTTGTAAAAAATGATGCAAAAATTGGTGGACCTGGTGCTGTGTCTCATATGTTTGATCATTATGCTATTTTTCAGTTTGCTTATGACGATGAAGATGCTGTTCTTGAAGCCCTTATGATGGCTGATGTAGATGTGGCTGATATCGAAAATGAAGACGGTAAGATTACTGTATATGCACCTCATACTGAATTTTTCAAGACTAAAAATGCACTAGCAGATAATTTTGCTGATATTTCTTTAGATGTGGAAGAAATCGCTTATATTCCACAAACAGAAACTGAAATTAGTGGCGATGATGTGGAAACATTTGAAAAATTCATGGATATGTTAAATGACTGTGACGATGTACAGAATGTATATCATAATGCGGTTTTAGCCTAATAACCATAAAAGTCGTCTTTATGGCGACTCTTTATGTTGTTACTGGGAGAATGATTTAAAGTTAAAAAATGAGACTATCATTAAGGTGGTACTTTTATGTTAACGAATCATGCAAGGCCTTATCCCTTAGGGGCAACATTAGATAGCAATGGGTGTAATTTTGCTATTCATGCTCCTTATTGTCGAGATCTTCGATTAGTTATTTTTGACAATCAAAAGCGGTGTACTTTTTATAAGTTCGTTTGCCAAGAAAGAGGTATTAAATATATATATCTCAATGATATTAAAGCGGGCACTTGTTATGGTTATGTGCACGAAATTAATGGCGAAGACTACTATCTTTTAGACCCTTATACTAAAAAATTACAAGAATCAATAAGTTATCAAGGAAATTATTCAGCTAAAAAAAGTTGGCAGATCCCTAAATCTGTCGTTATTGATCCTTCGTTTGATTGGGAATCCGATACCCCCCTCCATATTGCTTTAGATCAAACTATTCTATTAGAGACCCATGTTAAGGGTTTCACTCGATTAAAATCACTTTCTCATCCTCATTATCAGGGTACTTATTTAGGTCTTATTGAAGCGGAAACGATTCAATATTTGAAAAATTTAGGGGTAACAACCTTACAGTTGATGCCTATAACTGCCTTCGTTTCTGAGCCACACTTAGTACAACTCAATAAAACGAATTATTGGGGATATAATCCAGTGACTTTTATGGCGCCAGAGCCTAAATATGCTGCTCATGATGCTGTAAACGAATTAAAAACAGTAATTAAAGTGCTACATCGCAATAATATTGAAGTAGTGCTGGATGTGGTATATAACCATACGGCTGAAGGCGATCACCGAGGGCCTACTTTTAATTTAAAAGCATTGGATCTTAATTACTATATTCATAACGCAGATGGGAGCCATTATAATTACACTGGTTGTGGTAATAGCTTGGATTTGTCTTATCAGCCGACACTCAATTTGGTGATGGATACCTTAAGATATTGGGTTAGTGAATTTCATGTGGATGGCTTCCGTTTTGATCTCGCTTCGACTTTAGGTAGGCGCCGTGAATTTTTTGATTCTAATGCCGCTTTTTTTACTGCTATTGCTCAAGATCCCATTCTAAAAGGGGTTAAGTTAATTGCAGAGCCCTGGGATATAGGTCCTAATGGTTATCAATTAGGACATTATCCGGATGGTTGGAATGAATGTAATGATAAATATAGAGATACTATACGAGCCTTATGGCGAGGTGATGTCCGTAAATTAAAAGATGCTGCTACTCGCATTATGGGATCGCGTGATTTATTTAGCGCAGGGCGTTGGCCACATAAACTGCCCGTTAACTATATTACCTATCATGATGGATTTACTTTACAAGATTTAGTTTCTTATGACAGAAAGCATAATGAATTAAATGGTGAACAAAATAGAGATGGAAGTAATAATTCTCTTTCTCGTAATTATGGGCATGAAGGGCCAACTCAAGTACAAGAGATTATTGATATACGTGAAAAACAAAAGCGCAATATGATGGCATCTTTGTTGTTTTCCTTTGGTATTCCTCATCTATTAGCTGTAGATTCACTATCGCATACACAACATGGAAATAATAATGCCTATTGTCAAGATAATGAAATCAGTTGGGCCCATTGGGCAATGGGAACACAGGCGCAAGCATTTCATGATTGGTTAGTTTATATGATCCAAGCTCGTCAAAAGTATATGGTGCCTTTCATTCATGCATTTAGTGGTGAAGGTCGAGATAATAATACGGCCCATTGGTTGCGACCTAATGGTGAAAATATGACACATGAAGATTGGTATACCCAAGAATCATTTGCTTTACACTTGGGATTAGGCCGTAGAGGACGAGGCAGAGAGCTATTGATTTGTATCAATGCTTCATCAGTAGATATTGATTATGTCCTTCCTTGTGAGGATACCATGTGGTCACTTATTTGTGACACTAATAATCCTCAACTTACAGAGGTGCTATATCATTCTATTTATACTCTTGTTAAACAGAGTGTCGTCATTTTTCATCGGCAATAATTGATATTTAAGTAGAGATTAAGTGGTTAATTTATCTCTTAACCATTGCGATAGTTTATCAAATATAACCAGGATGATGACTAAACAAAGCGTGATAAAGGTGACGACATCCCAATGCCATAAGCGCATGTTTTCTGCATAGACTAAACCTATTCCTCCTGCGCCTACAAATCCTAAAATAGCCGCAGATCGTGTGTTAGATTCTAGTTCATAAAGTGTTAAAGAGACAAAGGTAGGAAAAGACTGCGTAAAAAGCCCATACCTAATTTGTTGATAAGGTGAGGCTCCTAGGGCACAAATTCCCATTCTGGGTTTTTCATCTGTAGCTTCATGAGCTTCTGCATAAAGTTTAGTTAACATACTAAGATCTTGCATGAAAAGGGCTAATACACCGGCGAGAGGCCCTAAACCTAAGGCTCTAACAAAGATCATCCCCCAAATAAGAACATCAATACTGCGGATAATATTTAATATATTTCTAATTATCCACGCGATGGGGCGTAATCGACCTCGCATAATATTTCTAGCGGTAAGAAAAGACAAAAAAAGGGCACAAATACTAGCAAAAAGTGTGGCACTAAATACAATGGCTAAAGTAATAAAAATTTGTTGTATATAATACGCAAATGGCCATTGAGCTACATTCTTCCAGATAAACATCCGTGAAAAATAAGTATCTAATTGACTTAATCCTCGAAATAAGCGTTCTAGATCTATGCCAAAATGAGAAAAATAAAACAGAAAATAAAAGCAGATCCCTAGAATAAACAAAACTAAACTAAGAAAATGTTGATTCTGTTTTTTGACTAAAATTGCTCGTTGTTCTGCAATCATTGTTTGTCTTTCATCATTTATAAGGGCGTGGGGATTAGACATTATATCTCCCCTTTTTGTACAATTTTAGCTTGTAATTTAGCTGAAATAAGATCCAGTAGCCAGACAACAACTAAAATAAGCAATAAAGTCATACTGACTTGATCATAACGATCTAATTTAATATTCGTCATGAGTTCTTGACCTATTCCGCCTGCACCTACGATACCTAAAATAGAAGAAGCCCTAAAGTTAACCTCTAAGCGCAGAAAAAAATAAGAAGTAAAGGTCGGTTTAAAGGAAGGCCAATAGGCATAACGCATTAACTGTAGTTTATTAGCCCCTGTACTGACTAATCCGATAATGGCATTTTGTGGTGTGATATCTAAAGCTTCATAATAAAGTTTAACCATACAACCTGTAGTATGTAGGACTAAAGCTAAAAAGCCGGGAAAAGGTCCCACACCAAAAGCCATGACTAACATGATAGCCCAAGCAAGTTCGGGCATAGTGCGTAAAAAAATAGCTAATAAATGTAGTGATAATCTTATGGGAGCCCAAATGCCTATTTTTTTTGTGCATAAAAAAGATAAACAAATGGAAATCATTGCTGAGCATAAAGTAGCCGCAAATGCCATATTTAAGGTTTCCCAAATCAACTTAAGTTGGATCGGAAGACGGTATCCCCAATAAATCAGAGAGCCTGAAATAGCATGTCCGAGTTCATTTCGTGGTAAAAATAATTTTGACCAATTTAGATGAGGCATGATTTCTGATAAATAATCAAAAAGATGAGGTGCGGCATCAATAAGAGTCTTAAAATCAAAATCGATTAGCTGGGCCGATCCTATATATAAAATAGCAATAAGGATGGACCAGAATAAGGCTCGATTTTTATGTTGCCGCTGTTCAACAAGGTAGCTTTGCAGGACTTCTTGTTTAGACATCATAAGTGTTAACGGATTTCTTGCATTTGTTCACGTTTGAGATCTATATTCATTTTAAAATCATCAATAGTCGTATCTTCTAGATGAACATGTCCGCCCGCTGCTTTGACGAAACATTCATGATTGTCTGTATCTAATTTACGTAATGCTTTCTTTACCTGAGCTTTAAGTTTAGGGGGTAATTTATTGCTGACAAAACTGGGTCCATCAGGAATAAGCGGAGAGACCCAAATAATACGTATTTTATCCATTAAATGAGGAAAGCCATTATTCACTAAACGTTGTAGCGCTCCTGTATTATAGCCTTTACTTCTATCACCAACCATTGAGGTCCAAGTTACAGAGGCATCAAATTGACCATTTAATACACCAATAATGTCTTGTTCATGACCACCAGAAAAGGTAATGTTTTTAAAGAAGTGGTTATAATTGTTATCACTTGTACCGCCAAATTGTGTTTTAAAAATATTATTAGGTACTAGGTAACCAGAACTTGAATTAGGATCGGCGAAAGCGAAACTAGTGCCTTTAAGATCACTTAATTTTTTATAAGGACTGTCTTTTTTGACTAAAATAACCGAATAATATCCTCGAGCATTATCCGCATCATTAGCCTGTATACCAACAAGATCTACAGCATTAGGATCTTGTAGATAAATAGACGCAAAAGCTGAAGGTGAAAAACCGACTACAGCATCTAATTTGCCGCTTAAAAAACCTTGAATAACGGTTTGATAATCAGTGGCATTTCTTAATTTTGTATTTACATTGAGTTCTTTATCTAAAAAAGTTTTGACACAAAGGTTATCCCCAATTTGTTCTGTTGAATTGTGCCCTCCTAAAATACCAAGATTAAATTCACGTGGGCTAGCTTGTACTTGTGCAGTTAAAAATAGTGAAAAAACACATAACAAAAGGGCATAGAATTTCTCTACTTTTAAGTGAGAAAAAGGCATTAATTTTTGCATAATAAAATGATTCTCCTTATTTAAATATTAACGTTGATAGATATTATCCATAATTTCAGAAGTAAGCGCATCAGGTGAGCCATCATAAATTATAACTCCCTTATCTAAGGCTATGACTCTGGTGGCGTATTTTTTTACTAAGTGAGTAGAGTGCAAATTAATCAGTACGCTGATCCCTTTTTGGGTAATTTCTTGAAATGCTTGCATGATATGTTCTGTATTTTGCGGATCAAGAGAAGAGACCGGTTCATCGGCTAGAATAATTTGTGGTGATTGCATCAAAGCGCGACAAATAGCGACGCGTTGTTGCTGACCGCCAGAGAGTTGTTCTGCACGTTGTAGTGTATTCGGAAGCAAAGAGAGCCATTCAATAAGTTGAATAGCTTTTTCTTGTTCTGATTGTGGGAAATAGCCCAGCAAAGATGAAAATATAGATAAACGATTTAAACTACCTAGTAACACATTAGTCATGACATTGAGCCTAGGAACAAGGCAATAATCTTGAAATATCATGGCGCATTGAGAACGCCATTGACGCAATCTTTTACCTTTTAGCTGGCAAATATCACTATTATTTTGATTAATAATCTGTCCAGATTGAGCCTGAACACTACCATTAATCGTTCTTAATAGGGTTGATTTACCCACGCCGGAGCGCCCGATTATAGCAATAAATTCGCCTTTATCTACGGTGAAATTAAGACCGCAGAGTACAGGTGTCTTGTTATAAGCTTGATGTAAATTCTGAACATTAAGTAAATGCATTATTAATCATAAATAGCGAAATATAAATGAGTAAATATATAGCAATAAAATAAAATAGCAATAGTTATCATCAGGCATAGAAAATCAATGTAGAGAGTGCATTGATTTTCAATGACGTAATAGAGGTGCTTTGATAAATTCAGGACATAGCGGCATCTCTTTGTTAACAAAATCTTGACGCTTTTCTAGTGGCCATTTCATAAATTCGACTAGGGGTATCCGTTTTTGATTGGAAATATGATAATTTAGCATAAAAAGTCTCCATCAATGAGTAATCCGCTATAGATTTGTATACTGTTTTTATAATCATGTTTTAATATACAGTATTAATGAAAGTATTCAACTTTTTATGCAAAGGGGTTTTAAGATGCTAAGTTAGTTAATAACGTGGTGTTTTTCTTTTTCTTCATAAAGGCGTTTATCAGCTCTATCCATAAGGCTATTTAGAGATTCTTGATTATCCCAAGTGGCAACGCCCATAGAAACTCTAACGGGGATTTTTATTTTACCATAAACAAAAGGGGCTTCAGCTAGCGCAGATTTTAATTTATTCATGACAATCTGGCATTGTTTTTCATCAGTGTTAGGTAAGACAATATTAAATTCATCGCCACCATACCTAATAATAAAATCAACACTTCTGACATTATCGGTTAATAATTGCGTGAAATGAATTAAAAATTTATCACCAATATTATGTCCGTAGGTATCATTAATGTTTTTGAATAGATCCAGATCGATTAAGATAATACTGACTTGATGTTTATAGCGAAGGGAATTGGTCATGCTTTTGGTTAATGCTATTTGTCCTGCTCGCCTATTATAGACACCAGTTAGCTCATCAGTTAATGCTTGTTCCCGTAATTTTTTTTGTAGTTGAATTTGTTTCGTTATATCTTCAAATACGGAATAAATTGCCGGCCCACCATCCCAGTCGACACAATCACTGTATATTTTATAGACACGCTGATCCCCATTATAAGTCGTAATGGGGGCTTCGTAGACATCGCCCTTAAGATGTTGGGTGAGAATATTTTCATATCTTTTAAAGATATTATTTTTTGTTTTTTTATCGGGAATGAAAAGATCATAAAAGTTGGGGGTTTGTGATAGATCTTTTTCTTTAGGGATCTGTAACATTTTAATGAAGGAGCGATTAGCTAAAATAGGCTGAAAATTATTTCTATGAATAAGGATCGCTTGGGCTGAACTGATGATCATTTTTTCATACATCAAACCACGATTGAGTATATGTTGATGAGTAGAGTCTATGATAGAAAGATCGACGACAAAAATTTGTACTGCTTTGCGCCCGTTTCTTTCGACAATATTTTCCAAGGTAAATACGGTAAATTGTTTCCCATTACGATCAACATTGGTATAGGTCGTGCCTTTAGGCTTAATTTCACCACTGATGAGTTTATTGTAATTATCTCGAGCGACATATTTGTAGGCAGGGCTAATAAAATCGAAGAAAGAGGTAGTATGTGCTTTTAAGTCTGCTGCTGATTCATAACCGTAGATGTGGGCATAAATATCATCCACCTCAATGATTTTAAAATCTTGAATAATGATTGTCCCGTAATTCGAATTTATCTTTTGTTGAGTCATGAATCCCTGCCCAAATCCATATGTGGTAGTGGTTCATTATATCGATGGAAAGTATTTCTGTCCATATTATAATTAAGACACTATTTCTTTGTTTCGAAACGTTTACTACCATGACGTCCGGTTTTACGTCGTACAGATGGCATGATTTTCATAGGGGATGTATCATTCCACGGAATTAAACACTGAGATTTACTACCAATTAAATATTGTTTGCCCATTTTAATGAGTGCTTCTCGAATAAGTGGCCAGTTTTTAGGATCATGATAACGTAACAACGCTTTATGTAGGCGTCTTTGTCTGTCTCCTGTAGGAATAGTGACCAGATTCTTATCCTTGTAACTAATAGGTTTCATGGTGTTTTTATGTGTGTAATAGACGCTAGTGGCAATACACATGGGAGTGGGATAAAAATTTTGTACTTGATCACATTCATGTTTATTAGCTTTTAACCACAAGGCTAAATTAACCATATCTTCATCTGTAGTACCAGGATGAGCTGAAATGAAATAAGGGATTAAATATTGTTCTTTTCCAGCTTCACGACTAAATTTCTCAAAAAGCGCTTTGAATCGAGAATAGGAACTAATATCAGGTTTCATCATCATATCTAAGGTGTTTTTTTCTGTATGTTCGGGTGCTACCTTAAGATATCCTCCAACATGATAGGTGACTAATTCTTTGATGTATTCAGGTGATTCAATGGCAAGATCGATACGAACGCCAGAGGCGATCATGATCTTTTTTATGCCTTTGACGCTACGTGCGGCTCGGTATAATTGAATAAGAGGCGTATGATCTGTATTAAGTTTTTTACAAATCTGTGGAAAAATACAAGAAGGTTTTCTACATACTGCTTCTGCTTTAAGATCATTACATCCTAATCGATACATGTTAGCAGAAGGACCCCCTAAATCTGAGATGGTGCCAGAAAAGTAAGCGGTTTTGTCTCGAATGTTTTCAATTTCCCCTAGAATGGATTCTTGTGATCGAGACTGAATAATACGTCCTTCATGTTCAGCAATAGAACAGAAAGTGCAGCCACCGAAACAACCACGCATTATATTAATAGATGTTTTGATCATCTCATAAGCAGGAATTTTAGCTTTTCCATAACTAGGATGTGGGCGTCGTGCAAAAGGTAAATCAAAGACATAATCCATTTCTGGTGTAGTAAGTGGGATTGGGGGCGGATTAATCCATAAAAATCTATTGGCATGGGGTTGTACAATAGAGCGAGCTGCAAAAGGATTGGTTTCTAAATGCATGGCGCGGCTCGCATGAGCATATAAGATTTTATCTTGACTAACACGTTCAAAAGAAGGAATTAAAATATAGGTACTAGGAATACTATCGGCACTTCTCACATCGGGATGGTAAGCTTGTATTTCTATGGGTTTTACCGGTGTTTTGTTATCAGATTTTTGGCTTGATGCACATTCTTCGGTATTAGCTTTATATTCTTGATAAGGATTTGGAATGGGATCGATTTTTCCTGGTTTATCTACACGTGTCGAATCAATTCCAGAAAAACCACTGGGGATTTCTGAATAGAGTCGCGCAGTACCACGAATAAAGTTAAGTTGTTTAGGATCTTCCCCATTAGCTAAACGATGAGCTACTTCTACTAAGGCACGTTCAGCATTTCCATAGAGCAAAATATCGGCCTTAGAATCCATTAAAATAGAACGCCTTACTTTATCTGACCAGTAATCATAGTGGGCACTACGCCTTAGGCTCGATTCTATACCACCTAAAATAATAGGCACATCTTTATAGGCTTCTTTACAACGTTGGGAATAAACTAATACGGCGCGATCGGGCCGTTTTCCACCTATATTGCCTGGCGTATAAGCGTCATCATGACGTAATCTTCTATCTGCCGTATAGCGATTTATCATGGAGTCCATATTACCTGCTGTGATCCCATAAAATAAATTAGGTTTACCCAAGCGCATGAAATCATCTTTATTGTGCCATTGAGGTTGATCAATTATACCTACACGAAAACCTTGTGCTTCTAATAAACGTCCAATAATCGCCATACCAAAGCTAGGTAAATCCACATAAGCATCACCTGAGATAATGATAATATCGCAACTATCCCAACCTAATGCATCCATTTCTTTACGAGATGTGGGTAAAAAAGGAGCTGTATCATAACAACTTGCCCAATATTTAGGATAATCATAGATTTTTTTAGGTTGGAATTTTAATGCGTGCATGCAGACTCTATATAACAGAATGAAAGGGGTTAAATTCTACGCACTATAGGGAAAAATGTAAAATACTATTGATAAAAGGGATGTTTAGTTTTCAACTAAGATAAAGGCTGCATAAAAAAAGGAGCCTTTAGCTCCTTTTGTTTATGAGAGTTTATTATTTATTCATATACAGGGTGTTTACGACACATTTCAATGACGATTGCTTGGTTAGTTGCAATATTTTCATCAGAAGGATTTTCGATAACACTAGCAATACATTGAGCTGTTTGCACAATTTCATTTTCAGTAAAGCCTCGACGCGTAATGGCAGGAACACCAATACGTAAACCTGAAGTAACAAAAGGCGATTCAGGATCATGAGGAATACTATTTTTATTGACGGTAATATTAGTCAATCCTAAAATATGCTCTGCTTTTTTACCTGTCATGCCTTTGTTTCGAAGATCAACTAAGAAAAGATGGTTATGAGTGCCATTAGAAATAATGTTAAAACCTTTATCTTGTAAAGTTTGACACATTAGTTGTGCATATTTACATACTTTGCCCTGATATTCTTTAAATTCAGGTGTCATGGCTTCTTTTAATGCTACCGCTTTGGCTGCGACAACATGCATAAGAGGACCACCTTGAATGCCAGGGAAAATAGCAGAATTGATTTTCTTAGCAATAACTTCGTCAGATGGAATTAATATCAATCCACCACGAGGTCCGGCTAGGGTTTTATGGGTTGTAGTAGTGACCACATCCGCAAAAGGAACGGGAGATGGGTAATATCCCGTTGCCACTAAACCAGCAATATGTGCCATATCGACCATTAAGTAAGCACCTACTTCATCGGCAATTTCACGGAATTTTTTCCAATCCACAATACCTGAATAAGCGGAGAAACCAGCAATAATCATTTTAGGTTGATGTTCTTTGGCTAATCGACGCACTTCCTGGTAATCAATAACGCCTTCGTCAGTAATACCATAACCCCAAGATTGGTATGTTTTACCTGAGAAACTGACTTTTGCTCCATGGGTTAAATGACCACCATGATCAAGGCTCATACCTAAGACAACATCATGAGGTTGAAGTAATGCTTGATAAACAGCGGCATTGGCTTGAGAACCGGAATGAGGTTGAACATTGGCATATTTGACATTAAAAAGTTTTTTAGCGCGTTCAATTGCTAATTTTTCTGCAATATCAACAAACTCACATCCACCATAATAACGTTTATCCGGATAACCTTCTGCATACTTATTTGTTAGGCAGGAACCTTGGGCTTCCATTACTGCTTTGGATGCATAATTTTCAGATGCAATCAATTCAATATGGTCTTCTTGACGTTGAGCTTCAGATTGGATAGCGGCATATAGGCTAGGATCTATATCTTTTAGTGCGTTGTTTAGCATCAGTACTCCTTAGTTTTAACGGGATGTTTTATGATTAATCGACTTGATATTACCCATTTATTGGGATAATGCAAAGCACAATATTAGCAATTTCGCCGTAACCCCTCGCCCGATGAAGGTGGAGATATAAGGTGTAAGACGCGATAGCGTCTTAATCTAGTCCACATAGGCTTTTAATGTTTCAATTGTTGCACCGCTAGCAGGGCAAGCAAAGTATGAGCGAGACCATAGGACGGATCTTTTTCTTTGCCTTATCAGGTGCGTGTTTTGTAGTCGTAACAGACGAGATGAAACTGCTTTTAAGTTGTTAATCATCACGCTAGTAAATAACTTGCGTCTGAATTTCGTTGTAAACACCAGGTGAACAACCAACTTGCTCACACTGTGCCTTTTTCGGAAGTAATCTTGAAGCAATTCTTTGTTGTGTGCATTTACTTTAAAAATATCATGCAAGATAATAATATGGCTGCATTATACAGGTGAGCATAGAAATGTTAAGAGCAACAAAAGTATGCATTTATCCAACGCAAGAACAAAGCAAACACCTAGTGAAGCTCGACCCATGGTATGTAAGCTCTTAAACTTGCCATTGTTGCGGTGACAAAATGGATGATTCTACTATGTAGATATGTAAACATAGTGAAACCCCACTATCTATGGTGGTTTAATGCTTTATAATTTAAATTAGTTTAGATAAAGATCGTGACTTAAATGCCGCCCTTAATATCCGCGATAAAGGTATTCTAGAATTAAAGGTGGCTAGACGGTTGTCTCTGCTTATGGATGCCGTGTAAGTCTCGATACTATCGAGTAACGCTAATGAAATAAGAAGCATTGTCCGATAGGGCGGTGAGAAGTCACATATATGTTCTTTTTACTCGAGGGGCTAATTTTATGGTTAATTCATAAGGAATAGTCCCTATTTTTTGTGCAATTGTTTCTATGGGTAAATGATTTCCCCAAAATTCGACCGTATCTCCCACTTTATCTTGTGCATTTTGACCTAAATTAACCGTTAGCATGTCCATGGATATACGGCCTACAATAGGAACAAGTCGTCCATTTATCCATACAGGAGTGCCATTAGGTGCAACTCTTGGGTAACCATCGCCATATCCCATTGCTACAACGGCAATTTTAGTATTTTCTGGAGAGAACCAAGTCTCACCATAGCCTATGGGCTGATGCGCTTTATGATCACGTACAGAAATGATTTTAGATTTTAGTGTCATCACTGGGGTAAGATCATGATCTGTTCCGATTTTATCGGGCATAGGTGAAATACCATATAAAGCAATTCCAGCACGTACAGCATCAAAGTGGGCTTGAGGCCAATATAAAATGCCAGGTGAGTTAGCCAGGCATTTGGGCCCGTTAAAAGGTGCTGTTGTTTCAGAAAATATCTTTAATTGTTTTAAGGTAGTTGTGGAGTTAAGATCATCGGCGCAACTAAAATGACTGACAAAACCGACATCACCTAATACATTTTTATTTTGAGATAAAATAGATACGCATTCGGCTATTTTTTCTGGGGCAAAACCAATTCGATGCATGCCTGTATCTATTTTCAGCCAAACTTTTATGGGTTTTGTTAGATGAATTTGTTCAAACATAGCCAGTTGTTCTGGATTATGTACCAATGTTTCAAAGCCTAAATCAGCCGCTGTAGCTAAATCATCAGCACAAAAACAACCTTCTAATAATAAGATAGGATGAGTGATCCCCGCTTTGCGCAGTTCTATGCCTTCTTCGATACGAGAAACAGCATATTTACTCGCTTGTGGTAGGGCGTTGGCCACTTCTATTGCGCCATATCCATAACCATTGCCTTTTATGACGGCAATAACAGGGCGGTTAGCGGATTTTTTTTGTAAGACTTCAAAGTTGTGTTGCAATGCTTGTATGTCTATTTGAGCTTCAGCTGTTATCATAACAATGCTCCAAGGTGTGTTGAAAAAGAGTAGAGTCTTTCATTCTACTCGAATCTATGTTGAGGTAAAATGGCTATTAATACACTATTTTTTCATGATATTTAGGGCTAATTTTAACTTATTTGCCATATGTCTATCTTCATATTTATGGTTATTGAGACTCACTACACTCATGATCCCCATCACAGCATTAGTGATAAATATTTCATCACAGGACAGAATGAAATTGAGATCATAACATCCTTCTTTTGTATGCAAATTTAAGGCCAGACATTGATCTAATACCCTTTGGCGCATCACACCTTTTAATAAACCACAGGTTGAACTTGGGGTATGAATGATGTTGTTTTTTACTAAAAATAGATTACTAGTAGCGCCCTCTGTTAGAATTTCTTGTGTGTTTAGAAACAAAACTTCATTAAATCCTTGAATTTTGGCTTTTTTTAATTCTAAAAGATTATCCAGATAATTTAAGGTTTTATAGGCCACTAGATTAGAATATTCATTTCGCTTAATTTTAGATAAAGTGAGTTTAAAACCTTGTTGATACATCTCTTTTGTATAACGAAATGGTCGAGAGCTAAATACCAGATAGCTTTTGTCTTTATCTTTGATAAGAGAACAGCGTAAAACAAAAGTCTCTAGTGCCACTTGGTTAATTTCTTGTGTCACAAGGTGGTGAAATTGTGCAAAATCATAGGCAAAATAAATTGTTAATGCAGTTGCTGCTTGTTGCATTCTGGCAAAATGTTGTTGTAGAAGTAATGGTTTATTGTGTTCTATTTTTATGCTTTCAAATAGACCATATCCATATAAGAGTCCTTCGTTAATATTCATGCTTTTCTCCACATTAAGGCTTCTTTTAACGCTTTTCCTTTTAAAAGGCTTTCCTCATATTCAGATTCAGGGTCTGAATCCCAAGTAATGCCACCACCAACTTGATAGTAAGCCATATTGTCTTTGCATAAAATAGTCCGAATAGCGATATTAAAATCCATATTGCTGTTAAAACTGATATAGCCCAAGCTACCGGTATAAATGTTTCTGCTACGAGATTCTAGTTTTCCAATGAGCTGCATGGCACTGATTTTAGGAGCACCTGTAATAGATCCACCAGGAAAAGTACTGTTAATAATCTCTTTAATACTGATGTGAGGTTGTAATTTCCCTTCTACATTGGCTATTTGTTGAAATAAGGTGGCGTAGGTTTCAATGTGAAAGAGATCTCGCACTTGTACACTTCCTGTTGTACAAATCCGACCTATATCATTACGTTCAAGATCCACAATCATTAATAATTCCGCCTGATCTTTTTGACTTTGATGTAAGCATTCTTTGGCCATTTTATCTTTTTGGGGATCTACTCCTCTGGCAATAGTTCCTTTGATCGGTTTGGTTGTAATCCGATCTCCGGTAATTTTGAGAAAACGCTCGGGAGAGGATGAAAGGATCTGAAATTCACTAAAGTCAAAATAAGCCGCCATAGGAGAAGGATTTTTGTGAGCAAGGCGTTTATATAAAGTCCAAGGTGATTTATTTAAAGCGCAGTGAAATCTTTGTGTAAAATTGATTTGATATACATTACCCTGTTGGATCTGATCTTTAATTTTGCTTATATTTTGTAGATATTGTTCCTTAGTTAAGTCATTTTTAATATGGACTTTTTGATCATAAAAAAGATCATCTTTGTTTGGATGTGCAAACGTTTTTGTTTTTAGCTGAGTAAATTGTTCATGGCTGTTTGCTACAAAATTTTGCCCAATGAGATGTAATTCCTGTTGATCCTGATCGATAACTACAGCTTCATTATAAAAAGCAAAATGCATATCGTAGATACAAGGAGAATCTTCTTGTTGCATCTGTATTGATTCTATTTGCGTATGGAATTCGTAAGAAAAATAGCCTAAAGCCCCTCCTACGAAAGGCAAGTTATATCCTAGGTTGATGTGATATTTTGCGAGAAGATGTTTGAGTTCATCTAAAGGGGATGTCTTTTTCTGGATCCAATTTCCATGCTGACAAATTTCTACCATATCGCCTTTACTTCGTATGATAAGGAAAGGATTACTGGCAATAATAGAATAGCGCCCGAGTTGATTCTCATTGTTTTGCGTTTCGAGTAATACAGGGTAGTTATCATCGACAAAATTAGCAAAAATATGTGTGGTACTTGCGTGTAAAGGATAAGTTTCTTGGTTCAATATTTTTGCCTATATGTTGGAAATATAACGAGTAAAAAAGTGATCGAGCATGTTAAGACCGTATTCGGTTAGTAAAGCTTCTGGATGGAACTGAATACCTTCTACCGGATAAACTTTATGTTTGATCGCCATAATATATTGTTTAGTAGGATCATCATCTACAATGCACGCGGTAATGCACAAATCTGGTGGAAGAGATATTTTATCAACGACCAACGAATGATAACGGGTGACTTTTAAAGGTGAGGGTAATCCATGAAAGAGTCCTTTGCCTGTATGAGTGATGGGAAAAACTTTGCCATGCACCGGTTGATCGCTTGTAATGATTTTCCCCCCAAAAGCTTGAGCTATAGTTTGATGACCCAAACAGATCCCTAAAATAGGTGTTGTGCGGGAAAAGTGTTGAATGATCGCTAAACTAATACCGGCATCATCAGGTCGACCTGGTCCTGGAGAAATGACAATAGCTTGTGGTGATAATTGGGTAATTTCCTCAATGGTGATTTCATTATTTCTTTTGACTAATATATTTTTATCTTTCATGGGCAAATCTAACATATGTAAGTATTGCACCAAGTTATAGGTAAATGAATCATAGTTATCGATAACTAGGATCATTAGGTTCTCCTTTTATTGCGCAGGAAATAGGAAAAGGAAGTATCTTAGCACTGAAGGTATCTAGGTTCAAAAGTACAGATTTTGTGTAAGATCAATCCTGATATTTAGAGAAAAGATAGTCTATGTGTTTTGCGTAGAATGAGCGGTGTATAGATATTATATATATATTACTGCACCATACTAGTTCAA
>Ga0055584_100000544_pt1 | contig 35912 bp, 40 predicted proteins | sample OSDHelmetaG_FD_58716 | JGI IMG/M metagenome (GOLD analysis project Ga0055584, IMG submission 58716) | Pelagic marine sediment microbial communities from the LTER site Helgoland, North Sea, for post-phytoplankton bloom and carbon turnover... | ecosystem: Environmental > Aquatic > Marine >...
TCTCTTTATGCAGCAAACAATGAGTCTCATATTGAAGGGTTTGGCCCAAAAGTTGATGGTTTTATAAATATTCCATTTGCTGATCATGAAGCGTTGCATAACGCAATAGATGATTCAGTAGCAGCTATAATGGTTGAAACAATCCTCGGCGAAGGAGGTATCAAGGTTATACCTGAAGAATGTTTGGTAGGGTTACGAAAAATTTGCGATGAAAGAAATATACTTTTAATTTTAGATGAAGTGCAATGCGGTATTGGAAGAACGGGAAAATTCTTTGCGTTTGAATGGTCAAAAATAGAGCCAGACATCGTTCCAATTGCAAAAGGTATCGGAGGTGGATTCCCGATAGGCGCTTGCCTCTTAAATAAAAAGGTTTCAAAGTGTATGTCAGTCGGTACACATGGATCCACTTTCGGAGGTAATCCACTAGCAATGTCTGTTGCAAATGTAGTTCTTGATCATATCCTAAAGAAGGATTTTCTTGAGAATGTTGTTAAAATAGGGGAGTATTTAGAAGAAAAATTAAATAAAGAGATATTAAAATCATTTCCAAGTTTAATAGAAGAGGTTAGAGGAAAAGGATTAATGTTAGGGATTAAACCAAAGATAAGCAATGAAATTATTATAGAAAAAATGCGAAATGAGAAGATACTTACAGTAAAAGCATCAGATAATATTATTAGACTTTTACCTCCACTAATACTTCAAGATTCACATGTCGATGAGGCAATAGAAAAAATTAAAAAAGCTCTATCAAAAATATAAATTATGAAAAAGATGAAACATTTTTTAAACATACATGAGATAAATTCAAAAGAGATATTTAAAATTGTTGAAACTAGTCATAAGCTAAAAAAGAATTATGGTAACATTCATCTGAAAAAGAAAAAGATTCTTGGGATGATATTCGAGAAACCATCAACAAGAACAAGAGTATCTTTTGAGGTTGGTATGAAGCAAATGGGTGGTGATATTGTGGTTTTGGACCAAAACGATAGCCAGTTAGGAAGAGGTGAGTCTTTAAATGATACGGTTAAGGTTCTTTCAAGATATGTGGATGTAATTATGTATAGAGGTAAGGAAGAGAAAAATTTAGATGAAATCAGCAAAATTTCTTCTGTCCCAATAATTAATGGTCTAACAGATAAAAGTCACCCATGTCAAATTTTAGCAGACGTTATGACTCTAGAAGAAAAATTTTCAAATATTAATAAACTAAAACTGTGTTGGGTTGGAGACGGGAATAATGTTTGTAATTCTTGGATTCACTTAACAAAACATTATGATTTCAATTTAGCAATCTCATGTCCGGAGGGATGCCTTCCTCATCAAAGTATTTTAAAACAGTTCTCCAATGATAAGTTAAGAGTTTTTTCAAATCCTAATGAAGCAGTGAAAGGAGCTGATGTTATTATTACTGATACATGGGTATCTATGGGAATGAAACATAACTTGAATAGATTAAAGAAATTTAAAAACTTCCAATTAAACAGTAAATTAGTCAATAAAACTAAAAAAGATTCCTTTATTCTTCACTGTTTACCTGCCCATAGAGGCGAGGAAATTACTGATGAGATAATAGATGGAAAAAATTCTCTTGTATGGGATGAAGCAGAGAACAGGCTATATACTCACCAGTCAATTTTATTATGGTGCTTAGGCTTATGATTTATAAATTATCTTTTCCAGAGTTGAGGAGAAAGTAAAATCAAGATAGGAAATAATTCAAGCCTTCCCACTAGCATACCTAAACACATAAAAAGTTTTGTTGTATCAGATATCTCGGCATAATTCCCACTTGGTCCAATCGCCTCATTAAGTCCTGGACCGACATTTGCCAAAGTAGCTGCTGCACCTGATAGAGCAGTTAGAATATCTTGTCCATCAAAGGCAATTAGTAAAGATAAAAAACCAAAGATAAAAATATATAAAAAGAAATATCCTGTTACGGAAGTTAAAATTTCTTCACTAATTTCTCTTGAATTGTAACTAGGTAAAAACACGCCCCTTGGTTGAATTATTTTTTTTATTAAAGTGAAAGAGGATTTAATAAGAATCTGGACCCTAAAAATTTTTAGACCGCAACTTGATGAGCCAGAACATCCACCTATAAGCATTAAAAATAGAAAGAGGAGTGTGGTAAACGATCCCCATATACTGAAGTCGTAGGTACTAAACCCACTCCCAGTTGAAATAGAAATAGTTGCAAACGCCGATATTCTTAAAGCTTGAAGGAAATCTACTTCGTAATATTTCTTTAGCCAAAACGAAACTATAATTGTTGAAATAAGAATTAAAAATAGAAAAAATTGTACTTGTGAACTTTTCAATAAGTCAGAAAATTTACCCCTCATTGTTTGAAATAAATATATAAAGGGGATAGATGCTATTACCATGAAGACCATAACAATTATCTCTGTATAAATAGAATCAAAAAACCCTATTGACATGTCCTTGGTTGAAAATCCACCGGTTGCTACTATTGTCATTCCATGCGCGATACTATCAAACAAATTTAATCCGGTAAGAAATAATGAAAAGGAACAAAGGATAGTTAATAAAATATAAACAACTCCAATTCCAGCTGCTATTGTTTTTGTTCTTGGTAAAACCTTTTCCTCTTTAGAACTAAATTCTGATTGAAAAAGCTGCATTCCACCAATTTTTAGAATTGGGAATAGTGCGATTGCTATTACAATTATACCAACTCCACCAAGCCACTGAAGCATAGATCTCCATATAAGTATAGATTTAGACGTATTATCTAAATCATTGATAACAGTCGCACCAGTTGTTGTGAGTCCGGACATCGATTCAAAAAATGAATTTATAAAACTTAAATTTGTGGTACCTAGGTAAAAGGGTATTGAACTTATTAAAGTGAGTAATACCCAAGAAATCAAAGTAAGTAAAAAGGCTGATAAAATATCAACATCATGGTCTTTTTTTTTAAAAACAAATGAGACATTTAAGCCAGTAAAAAGACAAATAATTGATATTACAAAGAAGACAACCCAATCGGTTCCTTCTGAGTAGTAGTCAATTATACCAGGAATAAAAGAATAAATAGAAAAAAAAACTAGTAAGTTTCCAATTACAAATAAGGAGGACTTTAATTTTGACATTATTATTAATTAAGAGTTTTATTTCTATCTGGTATATCTAAGGAAAAAGGTGGAATATTGACCTCAAACTCTTCGCCTTCAAAGTTTTGCATTAAATAACTTCCATGCATCATACCTGAAGTTGTTTTCAGAGGTGTCCCGCTGGTGTATTCGAACTCCTCGCCTGGCTCGAGAACAGGTTGTTCTCCTACAACACCTTTTCCTTTTACTTCCCTAAAGCTTCCATTTGAATCAAAAATTTTCCAGTGTCGACTTATTAGTTTAATGGTTTGTTGACTATTATTTTTAATTACTACTTTATAAGCCCATAGATAAGAGTCTTCGAAAGGGTCTGAATGCTCTTCAAGATAAGTAGGTTCAACATTGATCAATATTTTTTTTTTCATTTCTTTCCTCTAAAAACTTTGTTAAACGAACTATCGATATCCTTAATAAGGTCATCAGTTTCTTCAAGCCCCACCGACAGTCTAATCAAATTTTTTGTAATCCGTAAACTTCTTTTTTCTTTTTCATTCAATCTATGATGTGTTGTGGTGTCGGGATGAGTTATTAAAGATTTATTATCTCCTAGATTGTTGGATATTTTTATTAAGTTCAAATTATCTAAGAAATCAAAAACTTTTTTTTTATGTAAACTAGATTTACAATTTACAGTAAAAGATAATATAGTTCCTCCAGCTAACATTTGTGATTTTGCTAAATTATAAGATTTATTTTTTTTGTAATGAGGATAAAATATTTCTGAGACAAATTTTTGTTCTGCTAAATAATCAATAATTTTTTTTGCACTCTCAACCTGATAATTTATCCTTAAGTCAAGAGTTTCCAGGCCTTTAAGTAAAACCCAGGCATTAAAAGGACTTAAGGACGGCCCAGTATTCCTAATAAAAGGTTGAATATATTTTTCGCAAAATCTATTATTACCTAAAATTGCTCCTCCAATTACTCTTCCGTGCCCATCTATATGCTTTGTTGCTGAGTACATTACAACGTCAGCGCCCATCTCAATTGGTTTTTGAAGAATGGGTGAGGCAAAAACGTTATCAACAACAACCAATGCACCAGACCTATTTGCCATTTTTGAAACTTTTTTGATATCTATTATTTCAAGACATGGATTTGAAGGAGTTTCAAAAAAAACTAGTTTTGTTTTTTTTTTAAGCGCTTTCTCCCAAAGATTAAGGTTTTGGCCATCGATTAATACAACCTCAATTCCAAAGTTTGGCAGTATATTAGTTAATATATAGTGACAGCTTCCAAAAAGAGCTCTCGCGGCGACAACTCTATCTCCTTTTTTTAGATATGACATTAGTATAGTAAATAAAGCAGACATTCCAGAGGATGTAGCCCAACATTTTTCTGCCCCTTCTATTGAGGCTAGTCTTTCTTCAAATACACTTGTTGTAGGGTTTCCATATCTTGAATATATATATCTTTTTTTTTTATCTTTAAATGCAAGCTCTGCCTCCTTGGCACTTTCATATATAAAACCCGAAGTCATAAAAATTGGTTCACTTGTTTCAGAGAACGCAGACCTATTGATCCCTTCATGAACTAGTCTTGTTTTTTTTTTTCTTTTCATTAAAATTAACTTTTGATTAAGTAACATATATATTATTTAACGTAATGAACATAAAGAATTTTTTACTGGGTTGTCTTTTTTTTGTATTCATCTTTTCAAACAAGGTTGATTCAAGAGAGCTATCTATTCAACAATTAGAGGAGAGAAAAAAAGTTGATTTAGAAAGAACTGAAAAAAGAAAAAAAAGAGGTAAAAAAGCCTTTTCAAAAGAAATCACACTTACAACAAAAATTACGTTTGTATCAATGGAAAGGAAAATACCTCCTGTTTTATCAAACCTTGATCCAATTTTGACTGATGAGGGTTTTTATGGTGTCAAACTTGCTATTGAAGATAATTTAACAACAGGAAGGTTTGTGGGTCATGATTATAAAGCTAGTTTTCATCGAGTTAGTTTAGATGAGAAACTTAATGAGGAATTTGAAAATCTAATAGATAAAGGTCACAAAATATTTGTAGTAGATTTTACTGAGGATGAAATCTTATCCCTAAAAAATTTAGCAGGCTTTGATGAAGTTATAATTTTTAACATTAGGTCTAAATCTGATAGTTTAAGAAATGAGAGTTGTGCAAAAAACATTTTTCATATGCCACCTAGTTACTCAATGTTGTCAGATGCTTTAACTCAATACCTGGTAAAAAAAAAATGGACTAAATGGTTTTTAGTCACTGGGCCAGACCAAAATGATAAAAATTACTCAAATGCACTTAAAGAGTCAGCCAAAAAATTTAATATAAAGATTAAGGAAGAGAAGGTCTGGGATTTTACCTCGGATTTAAGAAGGACTGCAGGAAAAGAAGTTCCAATTTTCACGAAAGGTTCCAGATATGATGTTTTGGTAGTAGCAGATGAAAAAGGTGAATTTGGAGAGTATCTAGCCTACAGAACGTGGGACCCTAGACCAATTGCAGGTTCCCAAGGTCTTAAACCAAATTCATGGCATAGGACACATGAGCAGTGGGGTGCTACACAAATGCAAAATAGATTTAGACGGGAAAGTGGTCGGTGGATGGCAGAGATTGATTATCACGGGTGGCTTGCTGTCAGAAGTTTAGGTGAGACCATTACAAGAATTCAAAAGAATGGCATCGAGGAAATTATTGAGTTTCTTAGAAGTTCAAGTTTTGGCTTGGGAGCCTATAAGGGAGTGAAAGTTTCTTTTAGGTCCTGGAATGGTCAGTTGAGACAACCAATTTTATTAGCAGCTCCAAGGTCAATGGTATCAGTATCCCCGCAAGATGGTTATATCCATCCCTTTAGCGAATTAGATACTCTTGGTAAGGATAAACCTGAATCTACTTGTAAATTTTAGAATATTTAATAGATTATATTAATGTTTAATATTCTGTTATTATTGTCGTCGATTCTGTCTTCCTTTACCGTTGAAGCAAGCAAGGCATACATCACCAATGAAAAGGATAATACTTTGAGTGTTATAGACATAAATAAAAGAAAAGTTATAAAAACAGTTGATATCGGACAAAGACCTCGAGGAATTACGATGACAAAAGATGGGAAATTAGTTTTAATTTGTGCTTCAGACGACGATAGAGTTGAGGTTAGAGATGCTGAAACATTAAAGTTAAAATATCACCTTCCATCTGGACCCGACCCAGAATTATTTGTTCTTTCACCGGATGACAGCGTACTTTATATAGCCAATGAAGATGATGCTATGGTGACTGTAGTTGATATGAATGAAAAAATGATCATAGATGATATTTCTGTTGGTGTTGAGCCGGAAGGTATGGGCTTAACTAACAATGGGACAATTTTAGTTAATACATCTGAAACTACCAACATGGCCCATTTCATAGACACTGAAACTTTGGAAATCGTTGAGAATGTTTTAGTTGATGCAAGACCTAGAGTTGCTATGTTTACCCCTGATGATAAAGAGGTTTGGGTTTCTTCTGAGATAGGTGGAACAGTAAAGGTAATAAATCCAAACTCAAAAAAAGTTACACACACGATAGGTTTTGAAATTCCCGGTGTGAATGAAGAAAGTATTCAACCAGTCGGTGTGAAACATACCAATGACGGTAAATACACATTTGTTGCATTGGGACCTGCTAATAGGGTTGCTGTTGTAAATCAAAAGTCAAAGGAAGTCATTAAATATTTATTGGTAGGTCAAAGAGTATGGCAGCTAGCTTTTAGTAATGATCAAAAAACTTTGCTTTCAACTAATGGTGTCAGTAATGATGTTTCCTTTATAAATGTCGACAAACTTAAAGTGGAAAAATCAGTTAAGGTTGGTCGCTTCCCCTGGGGTGTGGTCATCAGTCCGTAAGTTATTTTAATATGTCAGTTTCTGCCTTGTCTATAAAAAATGTATCTCATGATTTCGGAGATTTTAAAGCATTAGATAAAGTTAGTTTAGAAATAAGACCAGGTGATTTTACAGTTCTATTAGGTCTCAACGGCGCTGGCAAAACCACTCTCTACTCATTAATAACACGATTATATAGCAATAACTCCGGGTCAATAGAAATCTATGGTCATAATGTCAGATCTCAATCTGTTAATGCCCTAAAACATATTGGAGTTGTATTTCAGCAGCCAACTCTCGACTTGGATTTAAGTGTTAAAGAAAATCTAAACTATCATTCATCCCTTCATGGAATTAGCGCATTAGAGGCAAAAAAAAAAATAGATAAAGAAATTTCAAGAATAAATCTAGATGACAAGTTAAAAAAAAAGGTTAGATCCCTATCTGGAGGACAAAGAAGAAGAGTTGAAATTGCTAGAGCTTTGATACACGAACCTAAATTACTTTTACTAGACGAACCAACAGTTGGGCTTGATATAGGATCAAGACAGCTTATTCTAAATCATGTAAAAACTCTTTGTAAAAAAAATAAGTTAGCTGTTCTTTGGGCGACCCATCTTATAGATGAAATAGATAAAGGTGAAAAAGTTGTAATTATTGATAAAGGTAAAGTTTTAGATTCTGGAGGTGTTGAAAAAATTGTGAAAAAAACAAAAACAAAAAATATTAGAGAGGCTTTCAATAAACTTGTAGGTATAAAAAAATGAGTTTTATTATTTACTTAAGATGTTTTAAGGGAATCGTTATAAGAGAAGCTTTAAGATTTGTTCATCAAAAGGAAAGATTCTTTTCAGCCTTGATTAGGCCCTTAGTATGGTTAGGAATATTTGCAGCAGGCTTTAGGTCAGTTCTGGGAGTCTCAATTATTCCGCCCTATGAAACATATATTCCTTATGAGGTCTATATCGCGCCGGGTTTAATTGCAATGATACAATTATTTAATGGAATGCAAAGTTCACTATCAATGGTTTATGATAGAGAAATGGGAAGTATGAAAACTATGTTAGTAAGTCCAATACCTAGATGGTTTTTACTAGTATCCAAGCTTTTAGCAGGTGTTTTTGTATCAATCCTACAAGTTTACGCATTCCTAATTATTGCTTCACTATGGGATATAATCCCACCTGTTTCAGGTTATATAACAATTTTACCAGCACTAATGATTTCTGGGTTAATGCTTGGCTCCCTTGGAATGTTTTTATCATCGGCTATTAAACAACTTGAGAATTTTGCTGGCGTAATGAACTTTGTAATTTTCCCAATGTTTTTTGCCTCATCCGCCTTATACCCTTTATGGAAGATTGAAGAAACAAGTGAATGGTTATACTATATTTGTTTTTATAATCCATTTACTTATGCAGTTGAGTCAATAAGATTTTCGCTGTACTCACAAATTAATATTGAGTATTCCTTTGGTATAATTATATTTACTATAATATTTTTATTTTTATCAATTTTGGGATATGATCCCGGGAGAGGAAATTTGCAAAAGAAGGGGGGTAAATGAATTTTTTAAATAAGATTTTATTATTTTCAATTCTCATAACTTCAACCTATGCTTTGTCAAAGGGAGATCTTGCTATAAGAGCCAAAAAACTTGAATTGAAATTAGGTTCTGAAAAAAGTGATTACGAGATGTCTCAGAAAATTTTTGAAATGGAAACTGGCAAGGCCTACAGACTTGAAATCTCAAGTATGGGCTTTAAAGAATATGAAATAGAAGCTGACGATTTTTTTAGAAACATTTGGGTTAGAGGAATTGAAGTTGAAGGTATAGAAATAGATACACCCGTAATCAATGAAATTGAACTTGAACGAGAGGGAGAAATTGAAATAAAGTTTGTCCCTATTCGCCCCGGTGAATATGAGTTTGAGATACAAGGTTTACAGTCCAAAGGTATGAAAGGAATGTTTATTGTTAGATAATTATATGAAAGGTAATTTTTATGTTTAATAAGTTTTTTTTTAGTTTTTTTGTTATTTATTTTTTCGTGATCTTTTTATCAAGCGCAGATTCTGCTCCAAAAGATGAACCACCAAAGAAATGGCCGTGTGATCAGGTCTTCAACCCACAGCTAAATTTAACAACAATATGGCAGGGTCCATCCATTGAAAGTGCATTAAAGGATTGGTGGAAACATGATGATGTAATCGAATATGTGAACACTCTATCAGACCCAACTCTAAATGAGGATGTTGGCATACAGCTCATAAAAGAATTTTCAAAGAAATACACTTACGCTGGTTTTATTAAAAAATCAGAACAAAAAGAAAAGTTAATTTTCTTGTTTGCTGGACTTTACCAAAAAGCAAAAGATAGGAGGTCTAGACAGTATAAAGGTATAATAAAATTTGTTGAAAGACAGGAAGATCTAAGAAAGGCTATTGGGTCATCTTCAAAGTTAATAAGAAAGTATAGAAAAGAAAAGTTAGACCAAAAAAGTAAAAAGTATCAAAACGCTGCATCTCAACTCGAATGGAATACCCGAGTATTTGATCAAAGAACTCAACTAACAGAATACATATGTGAGGAACCTGTGTTTAACACGCAAAGATTGGGTTACCAATCTAGAGAAATATTTTCATTTATAAAGTAGAACAAAGTAGAATTATTCTAAATTAAATGAATTTCAAATGAATACAACCATCAGTTTACTTTAAGACTATTTTTAGTATAAATAATGCTGGCTCATGTTGAGCTAAAGTCTAATCATAACAAGGAGTTAATTATGGCTTGGACAAAACCAATGATTTCTGAGATCTCTGTAGGTCTTGAAATCAATTCTTACGCTTGCGCTGAGAAGTAATTCTTAGCATAAGCTAAAGCCCCTTAAGTCAAATTTGCCTTAAGGGGCATTTTTTTGGGGTGAAAATATGTTGAAGGTATTAGTTCTTGGTTCAGCTGCAGGAGGAGGTTCGCCTCAATGGAACTGCAATAGCGATGTTAGTATGGCTGTTAGAGATAAACTTACTGGAACATCACCCAGAACTCAATCTTCAATTGCGGTTACGGCAAATGGAAATGACTGGTTTCTGTTTAACGCTTCGCCAGATTTGGGCTCTCAAATCCTAAATAACAAACAAATGTATCCAGATAAAAAGTATCCAAGGCATAGTCCTCTGAGTGGTGTTGTTTTAACTAATGGTGACGTTGATCATGTTGCGGGGCTTTTAACTTTAAGAGAAAGGCAGGATCTCTCAGTTTATGCTCATCCTAGAGTTCATTCTGTTCTAAAGGAAAATTCAATATTTAATGTTCTAAATCCAGATTATGTTGATAGACGAGAACTTCCTATGAATAAAAATTTTGAACTTTTGAAAAAAAATGGAGAGGGTTCTGATTTGTTAGTTGAAGCTTTTGAAGTTCCAGGAAAAATCGCTCTTTGGTTAGAAGACGAATCTAAAGGAGAGAATTTTGGAACTCAGGAAGGTGATACGATCGGTTTAAAAATTTCTTCTAAAAAAGATAATAAGTTTTTTTTCTACATTCCAGCATGTGCAAAGATGACGGATGAACTTTCAGAACGAATCAAAGGTTGTGAAATGATACTTTTCGATGGAACATTATGGAAGAACAATGAGATGGCCTCAAAAAATGTAGGTGAAAAAACTGGTCAGAGAATGGGACATATGAATAATTCTGGTCAAGACGGCTCTATGGAAGCTTTAAGAGATTTAGAAATTAATAAAAAAATTTATATACATATTAATACAACAAACCCAATATTACTTCCTTCCTCTGATGAACGAAAAATTGTTGAGGAAAATGGATGGCAAGTAAGTTATGATGGAATGGAGATTACTTTATGAACGATGCGGCAATAAAAATGCAAAATGAGATCCAACCAATGGCTCATGCAGAGTTTGAACAAAAACTTAGGAGCATAGGAAAGGAAAGATATCACGATAACTGTAAGTTTCATCACCTATTGCATAATGGCAATCTTAATAAAGGTCAGGTTCAAGCATGGGCACTTAATAGATACTACTATCAGATAAATATATCAATTAAAGATTCAGCCTTGATGTCAAGAATTAAAGATCCCGACCTGAGAAGAGTCTGGATCAAAAGAATTTTAGATCATGATGGAAGAAAAAATGATGAAGGAGGAATTGAGAGATGGTATAAACTTACTGATGGATTAGATTTAGAGAGAGGTTATGTAAAATCAACGGATGGAATCCTTCCCGCTACTCGTTTTGCTGTTGACTCATACGTAAACTATGTGAAGAACAACTCTTTGCTTGAAGGAATTACATCATCACTTACAGAGCTTTTTGCCCCTAAAATTCATAAAGAGAGAATAGTTGGTATGCTTGAAAATTATGATTTTATAAATGATAATACTATGGCTTATTTCAAGAAACGTGTTGATCAAGCAACTGATGATGCCGATTTTGTTTTAAATTATGCAATAAAAAATGCTAAAACACGAGTTGAGCAAGAATCTGTGTGCGAGGCTTTGAAATTTAAAACTGACGTGTTGTGGGTTCAACAAGACGCACTTTACCATGCATATATAAATGGGCATGTCCCGCCAGGTGCTTTCATGCCAGAGGATTTTAATGACAGATATATTGAAGATAAATGAGAGTACTGTTCCAAAGTTTCCTAAACATGTTAGATTTAGGTTTAATAAGCCAAGAAAAGAGTGGGTCATTCTTGCTCCTGAAAGGCTGGTTAAGATGGATCCAATTGCAGTTGAGATCCTTCAGCTTGTCGATGGAGAAAAAACTGTGAAAAACATAGCGAGTGAATTAAGTAAAAAATTTAATGCTCCTCTTGAAACTATACTTGCTGATGTAATAGAAATGTTGCAAGATTTATCTGATAAAGGATTTATTGAAGAAAATGGATGATGTTAAATTAAAAAAAGCTTCTGAACATGGGATCCAACCTCCCCTTGCCCTACTGGCTGAATTGTCTCATAGGTGCCCTTTACAATGTCCCTATTGTTCAAACCCGGTACAACTTGAGAAAAAAACTGGAGAACTTACTACTGACGAATGGAAATCTGTAATAGACCAAGCAGTCGAAATTGGTATGCATCAAATTCATTTGTCAGGAGGCGAACCCACAGTTAGACAGGATCTAGAAGATATAGTTGAGCATTGCACTAAACAAGGTTTATATACAAACCTTATTACATCTGGGGTACTTCTTAATCCAGATAGATTGAAAAAGCTTGAAAAACTTGGATTAGAACATGTTCAGTTATCGTTTCAGGACACTGATAGTGAAAATGCTGATAAAATTGGAGGTTTCAAAGGTGGTCACGAAAAAAAACTAGAGGTGGCGAAGTGGGTGAGAGATGTTGAGTTACCTCTGACTTGTAATTGTGTTGTTCACCGACAGAATATTGATAATTTAGAAAATTTTATTCAGATGGCACTTGACCTCGATGCAGAAAGGGTTGAGATCGCTCAAGTCCAGTATTACGGATGGGCGCTCAAAAATAGAGCGGCTTTTATTCCTACTCCAGATCAGCTAGACCATGCAACTGAAATAGTTGAAAAAGCAAGAGTAGACTTAAAAGGTAAACTAGTTATTGATTATGTAATACCAGACTATTATGCTAAACATCCTAAAAACTGTATGGGTGGTTGGGGAAGAAGATTTCTTAATATGAATCCTAAAGGTGACGTATTGCCTTGTCACGCTGCTGAAACGATACCACATCTGAAATTTGATAATGTAAGAGAAAAAAGTCTTAAATGGATATGGGAAAACTCTGAGGCATTTAATATATACAGAGGTACAGATTGGATGCCAGATCCTTGTAAAACATGTGATAGAAAAGAAATAGACTGGGGTGGATGTAGATGTCAGGCAATGGCGTTAACTGGGGATGCTAACAGCACAGACCCAGCATGTTCTTTGTCACCATTGCATCAGGAAATCTTCACTATGGCAGCTGAGGAAGCAAAAAGACCACCCCCTGAGTTTATCTATAGAAGATATGGGGTTCGATTTAATTCACCTACCTAACTGGGGCTCTTCCTTTAATCAAAGCATCAGTTGTAGATTCTTCCGCCTTTTTTCTTTTCCCTGGTCTTAGACTTAATATAGGTATGTTATGCTTTCCTAAAATTTTGTTGATCTCATTCTGATTTTTCTTAATAAATCTATTAAGTTTTTTTTTCCAGTCAGTTTCACCATCTCTAACACCCATTGTTGTGTAATAATCCATTCTTCCCCAGCCCTGATCAGTAGTTTCCAATGGGATATAAACAAATTTACTTTTATCAAATCCTTTTTTGTGAAGGTAATGACTAGCTATTGGTCCTGACATAAAAACAATATCGGTCAATCCGTCAATAAGATCTTCAATCATGGTCTCCCCAATAACTGCTTTACGTGGATCAAAGGTTAAATTGTACGGTCTTACACGACCCATTAAGTTATATCTTTGAAGAACAAATGTGGGGGGTGTTCCAGCTTGAGCACCAATACTTAAGTCAGCGAGCTGTGGGTGATTAGGCCTATCAACCTCTATACCATTATCTTTTAAATAGAACATTCCATATGACCACCTCATGTAGGGAACTGTGTTAAGGACTAGATCATTACTGGCTGTGATTCCAATTAAAATGTCGCATTTTTTTTTGTTTAAAGTATTTCTAACGTATCCTATAACCTGAGGAAAAAACTCATAAACAACAGGTATTCCTAGTTCCTTGCCAAGAAGATTAGCAATGTCATTCTCATATCCTTCTTTATTTTCGTTAGAAAAAGGCAAGTTAGAAGGGTCTGCACATACCCTTAAATGCTCGGTATCAACAGCTTCTATAGCACTTTCTCTTGCTTTTATTAATGAGCTAGATGATAGAATTAGAAATATTGCAATAAATTTTAACATAAAATGAGAGGACAGCCAATAAGACTATCCGTTCATAACTTATTCTTCTTTAAACTTAGGAAGTTTAGGAAGTCTTACACCTCTTCTAATTTTACCTTCAGCACGTGCCTTGACATACCTAAACATATCCTCGATATGTGGTGCAACATTTGTATTTTCACCAAATGCAGGCATAACGTTACCTTTTTGAGCTCCTTGTTTAACTCCTCTACCATTTATTATCACATCAAAAAAGGAATCCCAAGTCATACCATTTTGAACCGATACCATAAGTGAAGGGGCGTATGTGCTACCCATTGCATCTGGCCCATGACATACATGACACTCAGCATGATAAGATCTCCACCCTTTGTAGGTAGCGAAGTCCATCCATCCATACTTCATTTCAACCAAGCTATCATCACCTCTACATTTATCTAGTTCCTCATCAGAAACCATATCGACTGCCTTACCTTGACATTCGATCTGAATTAGATTCAATGGAGTTCCATCATCTTTAAGTCTATCCCCTTTGCCATACACGACTTTGTAGGTTGGGTTGCCGTCGTCATCATATTGAGGTTCGACTGCTTCTGGCGTTGGGATAGCTTTGGCACTAAAATTAGCTGTTAAAAAAGCAGCTATGATTAAGTAATTAAATTTATATTTCATAGTTATCAAGTCCTGTTAATCATTAAAAAAATATATACTATTTATATTGTAAATTATACCTAAATCTCAACAAATTTGTTTAATTTTTTTTAAAAAAAAAGGGGCTCAAACTAAATCGTCTGAGCCCCTTTTTATAAGCTTAAACTATACTTACGCTACTACGGTAGAGCGAAGACAGTTAATACGCCACCAAGAGCAGTATGGTTACTTAGTGCAGAGTATGCACCAACAGCACCTAAACCTGCAGTTGGATCAGTAAGACCAGCAGCTAGACCAATTCCAGCCCAACCACCTACACCTGATAGGATACCAACATATTGCTTACCTTTATGAGAGTAAGACATGAAGTTTCCGATAATACCAGAAGGTGTTTTGAACTTGAATAGTTCTTTACCAGATTTACTTTCAACAGCTTTAGCATAACCTTCTAATGTACCATAGAAAGTGATTCCGCCAGCTGTAGACATAGCACCACTCCATACTGAGAATGGTTCTGGGTTAGACCATGCGATCTTACCTTTATCAGCATCCCATCCGATGAAGTTACCTAGGTGTGTTCCGCCTGGAGCTGGGTACATTGATAATGTAGCACCAACATAAGCGTTACCAGCTACGTAGTCTACTTTGAACGGTTCATAATCCATACAAACGTGGTTTGTTGGTACCATGAATAGTCCTGACATTCTATCGTAGGAAGCAGGCTGTTGGTCTTTAGTACCTAAAGCCGCTGGACAGATGTTAGTTGTGTTAACATCTTCACCTTGGTGTGCAGTTGAATATCTGTCTTGAACTTGTGGACGACCTGTTTTCATGTCAACGTGTGTTGCCCAATTCACAGCAGGATCGTACTTTTCAGCTACTAATAGTTCGCCTGAAGCTCTATCCATTGTGTAAGCAAAACCGTTTCTGTCAAAGTGTACAAGTGCTTGACGATTTTTACCTTTTACTTTCATGTCAACAAGAATCATCTCGTTAACTCCGTCGTAATCCCACTCATCGTAAGGAGTCATTTGATATAACCATTTAGCCATACCGTTATCAGGGTTACGAGCGTTGATAGTCATAGACCATTTGTTGTCACCAGGACGAACAACTGGGTTCCATGTTGATGGGTTACCTGTACCGTAATACAAAGTATTTAATTTAGAGTCATAACCGTAGAAACCCCAAATTGATCCACCACCAATTTTCCATGCATCACCAGGCCAAGTTTTCAATGAAGAATCCTTACCAATTGGTTTTAACATAGAAGTAGTTTTGTTTGGATCTACAAGCATGTCCTTATCTGGACCCATGCTATATGCTCTCCAAAGTCTTTTACCACTTTTGATGTCATAACTTGTCCAGTTACATCTAACACCAAATTCAGCACCAGAACAACCAACACCTACAGTATCTTTGATAATGAAAGGTTGACCTGAACCAGTTGATGCAGAAACACCATATTTACCAGTACCAGCGTGTAGATTTGTTGTAATCCACTTCTCTTTACCAGTTTTAGCGTCTAATGCAATTACTGAAGTATCAGCAGCGTGAAGAACGATAGTACCATTTGGATGGTAGTTAACACCACGGTTTACGTTATCACAACACATAACTGAGATAACTCTATCCATAGTCTCACCACCTGGATATTTACCACCCTTAACTGGGTTGTATTTCCAAATGATTCTTTGGTCATCATTAAGGTCTAAAGCATACACAATGTTAGGGATAGCTGTATGTACATACATTTTATCACCAATCACAAGTGGACTACCTTCGTGCCCTCTTAAAACACCAGTAGAGAAAGTCCAAGCGACTTTTAAACTACCAACGTTACTTTTATTGATTTGATCTAAGTTAGAGTAACGGTGTCCAGCATAATCACCAGACTGTTGTACCCATTGACTAGGATCTTTCATCATTTTTTCAAGCTTGTTATTAGCACTTACAGCGAATGGAAGAGCTAAAGCAGCTGAAGCAATGATGCTTTTTTTCAAAATACTCATAAAGTATTTCTCCTATTTTACGGTTAGTATTATGAGTTCTTGCGAACTCGGTTTATTAGAAAACCAAAATCATAACAGGATGTTACTTTATTTGATTTCCTCCCATTGTCATATTATAAATGAATGGCTGTTATTCAAGCAAAAAATATGAGTATAACATTAATGAAATTTCTACAAACACAAAAAATTTAAAAAGTACAATTAAATCAGTGTGTTATGAATGACTATTGATATAAAAAAAGTTGTGGATAAGTAACAAAAATTTTTTAAAGATGAATTTTAGATGAACGATAATATCTGATTTTGTTCAGATATGATATTTATTCAATTTAATCAACTACTTATAAAACATAAAAAAATGCTTTGGTAAATCAAAACAAATATTGAACTAGATTTTATTGTCAAAACCGTTATATTAAAGATATGTATAAATACTTATTTATCATTTTAACTATTTTTTCTTTGAGTTTTTCTGATGTTTCTCACTCCAAAACTAACTCCCCTATCCCTGTTAAATGGAATGAAGAATTAAAAGAATTACTTTATGATGATGATGTAATTAATGATGGATCTAGTATTATGAAAATTAATAGTCCATACAGAGCGCTGGATGCTGCGATTGTTCCAATTACAATTTCTTTTAATATGGATCAAAATGGAAAAGAATTTATTCAAAATTTAACTTTAATAGTTGATGAAAACCCCTCTCCTCTAGTATCTAGGTTTAAATTTACAAGAAAATCAGGAAATGCTAGTTTAACAACAAGAATAAGAATTGACAAATATACATATGTAAGAGCAATCGCTGAAACAAATAAAAACAAAAAGTTTATGGTTGCGAGTTTTGTGAAAGCTGCAGGAGGTTGTTCTGCACCAAGTCTTGCTGATATGGATGCTGTTTTGGCAAGGTTAGGTAAAATGAAAATGAAATTTATTAAAACAGCCACTTCTAAAAATCAGTTAAACGTTGCTGAGTTTGTGGTTAGTCATCCAAACTTTTCCGGACTTCAGTTTAACCAGCTGACTAGAGCGGAGATTCCAGCGCATTTCATTAATTATTTGAAAATTGAGCAAGATGATCAGATAATATTTGAAGCAACTCCAGATATTTCACTATCCGAAGATCCATCATTTATTTTTAACTATACGAACAGTGGAGGTCCTCTGAGCGTTTATGTTGAAGATAGTGAGGGCCAAACATTTAAAGAGCAATTTCCAATATCAGAAATTCTTACAAAAAATTAGAAACATTCTAATTCAGACGCAGCTTGAGCCCGGTATAGTTTATCCATACGTTCTTTTGATAAACCAACACTTTTGAATGCCTCTTCTCTTGGACTTGCGCCCAATTGTAATCTGGCAATAGCTTCAGCTTGGGCGTACTCTGTGTAGGTCATTCTTTTGGCAATTTCATCAATAGCACATGAACATTTTGCCATGAAGTCTCGATTGGAAGCATTTGAACTCATGCAAGCGAATACAAATTCAGACCTAGCTAACGTTGGAAAATCACTGGAATAGGTTTTTATGCCTGTAAGTGAAATTATTGATAACAAAAAAATTATAATTATTTTCATGATAGATTATCATCCTTTCTTTTTTTGTATTTGTCACGAAGTTCTTTATTAGTTCTTATTCCCTGAAATTCTAAGACTTCTTTTACCATGTCATCGGGGTTTTCAAGGTCTTTGATAAAAGCCTCGATTCTAAAAATTTTACCTGGAATTTCGTCAGACATAATTAAATTAAATTTTTTGGTTTTATATCTAGATACTCTATTTTTCAATTTGGTTTTAGTGAACGGTTGAAATGAAATTTGATATGCCGGAAGGGTTTTATCATTAAATTTTATTTCTGTTTCTTCAATTTGAGTGGCGGCAATAGTATGTCTTATTCTGCTTCTAAAGAAAAGAGCATTACCACCTGTTAGTCTTTGCATATCTCTACAGTCTCTCTCAAAAAAGAGCATAAAAATTGGATTTCCTTTAGCTCCGATTTGAGGTGGGAATCTAACTTTATTTCTTCCTTTTAAATATCTAAAAGTAATATGTTTGGTATCATCATCATCCACTTTTACAATATTAAGAATAACATTCCCAATAAAGTTATCTTCTCGTGTGGATTTTTTTTCGAACTTATAATAAAGCCTTGAAGGTTCATTGATTGAACCGAGATGTTCATTAATAAATAAAGCAATATTAGCTGTGGACATTTCCTTAATAAGATCTTTTTTAAACTCCTCTGTCCCCCATTTAACTCTTTTTTCCTCGGCATTAACTGCTTTGGAAAAATCTTCATCCGCGTTATTGGAGTTGACCGGAGCAGCCAAGGAGCAGAATATCAGGCAAATTGCGAAAAAATAACCTAAGTTTAAAAAATTTATTTTTTTTAATTTAATCATTGGTGTATATTAATTATCTATTATATAGGAATTTTCAACAATGAAATTATTTTATGGTTAAAAAATATAAAAATATATCGGTAATTTCAACGGGCTCCTGGGTGCCAGAGGACATAAATAACCCAGATGTTGAACAGAAATATAAGGTAATAATAAACAATTTAATCGTAGATGCCTTTATAGGTATTCATAAACATGAGAAAAAAAAAAAGCAACGAGTTTCAATTTCTTTATCTATCGAAGTGGTTGATAATATATACCTAGTTGATCAGAGAATAGAAAATTTCCTTTCCTATGAAAATGTGATCAACAATATCAAACTTATAATTAACAAGGGCCATATTGATTTGGTTGAAACTCTGTCATATGAGATTCTTTCAAATATTTTTTCTGATAATAGGGCATCAAAAGTTTGGTTGAAAATTGAAAAGCTTGATGTTTTTAAAGAGGCAGAAAGTGTAGGTCTAGAGATTTTAAAAACAAGAAAGAATTTCGTAAAAATAAGAAATTCACAACACATTACAAAAATCAAAAATCAATAGCACTCATGTGGGTTCTGAAGATAGGGGGTAGTTGGATTACTAACCCAAATCTTATAACTCTTCTAAAAAGACTAGATAAAAAAAAAAGAGGAAAGATAATTATTGTTGCAGGAGGAGGGTGTTTTGCAGATTCTGTGAGATATGCATTTAAAAAAACTAGGATGTCCGAAAATCTAGCAAATTCGCTAGCACTGAAGTCAACCGAGATATTTAGTAGTTACATGAAAGAGATTAATAAAAATTTTTATTTAACATCAAACAAGTATTTTAAAAAAAAATCTATAAATGTATGGCTACCGTCTGTGATTCTAAGTAATGAAAAATCATTTAAAAAGAACTGGAACTCAACCTCAGATTCAGTTGCAGCATGGTTGAGTAAAAATATACAAGCTGAGGGGTTGGTTTTTGTTAAATCATTAGAAAAATTTAAGAAGATAAATAAATTGGGAGTTTTACAAAAAAAAAATATAATAGACAAAAACACTTCAACTTATCTAAAATCTTTCAGAGGGGAAATAAAAATTACTGGACTTGATATACTTAAAATTTTAGAAAAAAATAATAATTGGGATTCATGTATTAAAGAGTTTAGTGATGTAGAGTTATGAATAATTTGAACAATCAAAAATGGGCTTGGGTTTTAACTGGTTCTGGACACTTTTTTAATGAGAGTATAGATCTAATAAATTCATTGGAAAATCTCGACCTGTTCGTATCTAAAGCTGCTGATGAAGTTTTATCAATGTATAAAAAAAAAGGAAAACTATCAAAAAATATTAAAATTTATAAAGATAGTTCTTCCAGTTCTGTTACTGTTGGTAGATTTTACAAAAACTATTATCATACTTTGGTTATGGCACCAACATCAAGTAATACGGTAGCAAAGTGTGTTTATGGTATTTCAGATACATTAGCTACAAATATTTTTGCACAATCAGGAAAATGTAGAGTAGAGTGTATTTATTTCCCATGTGATACTGCTCCTGAACTTGAAACACTATCTCCAAAAGGATATGTCAAAGTTTTTCCACGAAAAATTGACTTACAAAATGTTAAGAATCTTAAAAGATTTGAAAGAACAAAGGTTGTGATGAGTTTTAATGAGCTTAAAAAAGAAGTGATAAAGAGAGAAAAATGCCTAAAAAAATTCTCTTCATAACTGGAAAACTAGCTGAGAGACAACTCAAAAGAATACTAAAGTCTATGAAACCTGATTTTGGTTTTAAAATCAACCAAATTGGTGTAAACGTAGCTGCCTTGATGTCAGAAAACATAATAATGAGAAGATTGAATAAACCAAAAGACATTGATAAAATTATTGTACCTGGAAAGTTTAGAGGAAATATTAAAAAATTAAGTAAATACTTCGATATCCCAGTTGAGAGGGGACCAGAAGACCTCACAGATCTACCGGATTATTTTGGTTTGAAACCAGCTGAAAAAGATTTAACTGATTATGAATGTGATATTTTTGCCGAGATCGTAGACGCTGCTTTACTTCCTCCAAGAAAAATTTTAAAGATTGCAAAAGATTATGTAAGTCAAGGTGCAAACGTAATTGATCTTGGATGTATGCCGGACACGAAATTTGAGCACCTAGAAGAGGTTATAAAGGCACTTAAAAAATTTAATATCAAGGTATCTATTGATTCAGCCGATGAAGATGAACTACTTAGAGGTTCCAGGGCTGGTGCAGATTATATTTTGAGTATTAATGAAAAAAACATACATATAATGAATAATATAAAATCTTCAATCCCAATATTGATACCCTCCGCTCAAGGTGATTTAAAATCCTTAGAGAGAATTATAAGAATTTTTGTAAGAAATAAAAAAGATTTTTACGCTGATCCTATTTTAGATCCAATTCACTATGGTTTTTCTGAATCCTTGATTAGATATGTAAATTTGAGAAAAAAATTTCCCTCAATAAAAATGTTTATGGGAACTGGAAACTTAACTGAATTAACTGATAGTGATTCATCTGGTGTCAACGCAATACTAATGGGACTTGTATCAGAATTGTCAATAAATGCAGTTTTAGTTGTTCAAGTAAGTGGCCATTGTAGGAACTCTATTAAGGAGACAGATATAGCAAGAAAAATCATGTATTATTCAAAAATTAATAAAAGACTACCATTTAGAATTAATGAGAGTTTAATGACAACTTCTAATAGAAAGCCAACAAGGAAATCTAAAAAAGAGATTAATGAGATTAAAAATTTAATAAAAGATAAAAACTTTAGAATCTTTCTTTCTGATAGAGGAATTAATGTTTTAAACTCTGAGAAGCAAATTGAAGGTTATGATCCCTTTGAATTTTATACTTCTTTAGATGTAGAGAATGATGCCAGTCATTCTTTTTATTTGGGTGTAGAGTTGGCAAGAGCACAGATAGCTTTTCAATTAGGTAAAAATTATGATCAAGATAATGAATTACAGTGGGGTATAGCATATACACAAGTTAAAAATCTAAATGTTCATCCGAAACTAAAATCAACGCAGAAAAAATGATAATTGAAACTATAATTTCAACAGTTAATTCTAAGGGGCAAGTAAATTTTGCACCATTTGGAATAAAAAAAGAAAGCAACTTTGTTTATATCTCTCCATATGTCCCTTCGAGGACTCTTGATAATCTCAATCTGAATAAGTGTGCAGTTGTAAATTATACTGATGATATAGGGTATTTTGTGGACTGCTTAGTTGGAGATAAAAATTTTAAAAAAGTTAAATCATTTGATATTAATGGATTTTACCTGCAAGATTGTCTTTCACATGAAGAAGTAAAAGTGGTTTCAATTCAAAATGATAAAATTAGACCAACATTTAAATGTGAAATAGTAGGAGAGTATATTCATAAAAAATTTTTAGGTTTTAATAGAGCAAAAGCCTCCATTTTAGAAGCATGTATTTTAGCATCAAGACTAAAAATACTTGATCAAAAAAAAATTAGAAATGAATTAGATTATTTATACATATCTGTAAAAAAAACAGGTAGTAATAAAGAATTAAGAAGTTGGAAAAAATTGAATAAATTTATTGAGGATTACTTTGAAAACAAATAAAGAAAATAGTCCTAAACTTTTAGTAAGTTTTAGGAATGTTGAGGAAGTCCTAGATCAAAATTTTAAATATTTTGACATCTGTGATTTAAAAGATCCTGAAAAAGGTTCTATCGGCGCTTGGGGGGAAAAGAATATATTAGAAATAGTTAAACGTTGTAAAAAAAAAGTTAAAGTTTCAGCTACAATTGGAGATATATTTAGTGTTGAGGGAATACTTCACAAACTTCAACAATTTGATAGTTTTGGTTTAGATTTTATTAAATTTGGAATTAACGTAAAGAACGCTTCAGAACTTAAAGACTTAATCTCGAGAATCGGTAAATTAGCATGTGAGACTAAATTAGTGTTAGTAATTTTTGTAGACAAAAATAGTATTTTGAAAACTGTTGAGGAGAACTTAAGTATTTTTTATAAAAATAATGTGAGATTCTTTATACTTGATACTTATAAAAAAGATAATCAAAATCTTACATCATTTTGCAAGCCCTGTAAAATTAAAGATTTTATACAAAAATGTTCTAGAAAAAGAATAAATGTTGGTCTCGCAGGACGTTTGCAAACCAACCATATTCCAAAACTTAAACTATTAAATCCCTATGTAATTGGATTTCGTTCTGCAATTTGTAGTGATCTAAATAGAAAAAATCTTTCTGAGGAAAAACTTGCCTTTTTGTCAAGTCAGTTTTTTTCAAATAAAAGTAACGCAATTGACAATGCTGGCGCATGATATGATGCTTTTCTATATTGTTTCGTCCCTAAAAAGTCATATAGGAAAATTGTGTCATTAAATTTTTTATTTAAATAGCTCATCAAAATTTCTTGTCCTACACCGCTTAAAATAATTTTACATTGACTAGGAAGTTTGTATTTTTTTTTCAAAAAATCTATATTTTTTTTAATTTCATCTAATTGATAAGAATAAAGTTTATCACATATTCTTATGATCAATTCTTTTTTAGAATCATTATAATCAAAGCCAAAGTTTCGAGCAATTCTGATCATAGAGTTTCTAATAGATTTGTTTGTGGCGTCGGCTGTTTTATCAATATCAATACCTTTTTTTAAAAGTTTTTTAATACGATAGACATCCGACATATCTGAAAAAATCTCAGGGATTAAATTATAATTTTTTTTCTTGAACTTTATTTTATTTTTTATTCCAAATAATGGCGTTCTAATTAATCCTTTGTATATAAGTTCATTATTATTTATTCTTTCAAAATCATTAAAACCTTTATTCTTTAGTTTAAAATTTTTAATACATAAAAAGTCTGTTGTAGTTGAGCCAAAATCTATAATTATTGAATCTTTAATCTTATTTTCACATAGTTTTCCAATGGCATGCCAGTTCATAGACATTAAATCTTGCATTTTAAACTTTGAACTAAAAAGTATAGATCTATTTGAATAAAAAAATTTTTTAGATTTTAATGTATTACAAGCCTCAACAATATATTTAGTCCCAATCTTTCTATTAGGAAAGTTATCACATAACTCTGCACTCATTGTTATCCCATAAATCAGTTTATTATTATTAACTTCATTATTAATTTGATTTAACTTTTCAAATAAAACCTTTTTATCATTCCAGACCTGATAAGAATCATACTTAATATATGAAATATTTTTAAATTTATCTATTCCAACACATTTAAGATGGGCCCCTCCAATATCAATTCCTATATACTTTATATTTTCCTTTTTCATGAAAATATAATTCTTTTTGTTTTTATAAGTCTTGGTTGTTCTAAACTTAATTTTTTAGTTAAGTAAAGATTAGTAATCTGCAACACTGTTTTTTCCCCATAACATTCTAATATACCATTATATGAGCTTGTGAATCTTGGGTTAATTTCTAGCACTTGCCATTTACCATTCTTTTTTATAATATCCACACCAATTAATCCAAATAACCCTTCAGCAACATTGCAAATCTTCTTGGCTAAACATTCTATTTCTAACCTTTCTTTTTCAAGTCCTCCCACAACAATCCCCTTTTGAATGATATTATTACCACTGATTTTTACTATTTGTCTGTTACACGAAATTAAAACAAACTTTTTATCATTACACAACATTGAAAAGCTACCTTTGATCCCTGTTATATAATCTTGAATAACTTCAGTTTTTTTAAAATTATATTGTGTTGAGATTCTGACTTTTAATGATCCAGCACCATAAACTGGCTTAACGATAAATTTCTCATTACATCTTTTAGCGTTACCAACATGATCTACAAATTTTTTTCTTAGAAATCTGATTGTTTTTTCTTTTGAAGAAAAGATTTCGCTAATTTTTATACTTGAATGTCGAACCGGTAAAAATTGTAAAATTTTTCTTTGAAAATTTGACGAAATATTCATTATTTCAGGAGCAATAAAAAGTACATTTTTTTTTGGTAACTTTTTTAACACAGAGACCACAGAATTCCTTTTATTAGTATAGACTTTAAATAATTTTTTATGATTTAAGGTGCTTAATCTAGAATTCTGAACAAGATATACTTTATTTACATTTTTATTTAACAAGAAACCTTTAATAATATTCTCAGTCAAATCAAATGCTTCTAAGAATATTTTTTTATTTTCTAAATCAATATTAGATTTTGATGTAAAGTATTCTAAAACAATTATGTCATTCATATATATCTATTAATGAAATTAATCTTAGCAATTGATATCAGAAAAGAAAAAGTTGTTAAAGCCTATGCTGGATTAAGATCAAACTATAAAAAACTTTTATTGAATAATAATGATTTTTCTTGCCCACTTTTTTTTATAAAAACTGTTATAAAAAGCTTCAAAATTAATACTATTTATCTAGCTGATCTTGATGCACTAGCTATGAAAAAAGATAATAAAAAATTGATAAAGAAAATCTTTACATCATTCCCAGATATAAATTTTCTACTAGATGCAGGTTTTCATTATCCTATTGCAATTTATAATTATAATAAATTTTTAGAAAAGTATAAATTAAAGAATTATAGTTTTGTATTAGGAACTGAAAGCATAAAAAATTACAGAATAAAGGATTTATTGCTAAAAAAGAACTTTTTCTTTTCTATAGATTTTAATGGATTAGAGAATAAATGGGTTAAAAAGTTTTTTCTAGAAAAAACAAAGTTAAATTTAATATTCATGTTTGTAAAAAGAACTGGCGGTAGAGGGGTTAACTATAATTTCTTGAAAAAATTTAAGAACATAATTTGTCAAAATAATTGTTTTTTAGCTGGTGGGGTGAAGAATAAAAGCGATTTCAAAAAACTTCATTATTTTGGTTTCAAAGGGGTTGTAGTGTCCGACATGATTCATAAAGAATTAGTGGGAGCGAATAATTCACCCCCATTAATTTAACTAATTACCCTTGAAAAAAGAGAACAACCTTGAAAGCCATCCACCACCTTTAGCATTTTCTGATGGCTTCATGTCGGATGAACTTCACTTTGCTGCAAAAGGGTGTTCGGCAGAGTCTTTTTTAGAAACAACTTCGCTTGTTTTTGGTTCCCCAGAAACAGCTCTTTCTATAGCTTCTTTAGTAGCTGTATAATTGTATTCTTGGATTTTCTTATCATCTTCAGCTAACCAATGTATGAAAACACCAACTGAAATAAATAAATCGTCAGCTTCTGCTTCGGGAATTGTTCCTTCCGCCACACAATCCATCACGGCCTTAGCAACGCCATGTTGTGCTGGACCAAACATTTGAACAGCCTGTTTTGCACCCTTAATTGTCACCTTGTTAAACATACAAGTAGCCGGCTTTGTCATTAAGTTAGGTGCAACTACAGCTAAAAGTGCTGTAAAGCCATCTTTGTTATTAGTTATAGCATTTGCAAAGGCTGTTTCAGCTGGAGTTCCTCTAGGACCAATAATAAGATCAATATGAGCAACTTCATTACCGTCACCTACAAGTGATTCGCCAACGAGCATTTTTGTGATTTTTGCCATTTTTTCCTCCAATTTTTAATTATGTTTATAATGGAACATTAAATATATCTTTTATTTTATCTATTAGCAAGGTAGTAACTGTTAAATCAGCACATGTTCCAGGGTTATATTTAAATTTCTTAAGATAAGTGTCTAATAATTTTATCTGATAATCAAAATTTTTATTGGGATTTCTAAAAATTTGAAGACTTAAAATTCTAAACATTCTCATTACTGCATTAGCTTTACAAGAACCAAATTTTCTTAACAGATGACTATCTGGAGACTTAGAAGCATACCCTAAATAAAGCATCTGAATTGCTTTCTCTCTTGATACTTTTTTTTTTAAGTTACTAAAAAATGGCAAACCAAAGTCGAAAATCTCTGAGTAGTTATCTACATAACACTTTGATATTCTGTCCCATGAAGATGAAATTAACATTATTTCGTAAATTTTTTTTTTTTCTTTTTTTCTCTCGAGTATATTCGAGACCCCGTTATATTTTTTTAGACCACCTGGGTTTGCATACTTGATCGCATCAATGATCAAATTACATTCAAAGGTTTCTGCATTTTTAATTACTTTTTCTAATTCTTTCCTAAGATTTACAGGTTTTTGTAATAACGCCTTCATTAATGGGGCGCATAACAATATTATTCCTAAATTATAATTTGAATTAATTGAATCGATACATTTTTTAGTTGAGTAAAAAATCATTTCCCCAAGAGAAAGGTTTTCTTTTACTAAAAACTTTGCTGAAATTTTCGAAACAAGCAAAAACTTTTCAGAATACATGCCTATAATTTTTGAATGTAAACTATGATTCCCCGGTTTATTGACCTTAAGTTCTTCTAAACATGATTCGAGATATATTGTTTTTAGTTGCTCTGACATTTTTTAAACTTTTTAATGATTTTTATAAAATCTTGTACTAACTTTTCTGTGAGATCCCTTTTATAAAGTTTATTAATATTCTTCCATGAAGGAATGCCATTAATCTCGAGAATAAAGATATTTTTATTATTAATTTTTATATCTATACCACCATAACCTAATTTAAATACCCTAGATATTTTTTCGGCAAGTTTAATAATTTCGCAGCTAATCTTAATTCTATTGTATGAGGCTCCCTGATAAACATTAGTTAAAAAACTTTTTGATTCTCTTTTCATTGAAGCAATCACTTTGTGATTGCTTACAAGGATTCTTAAATCAGAAAACTTTTGATCTTTAAGTTCACCTATAAAATTTTGTAAGTAATATACATTACCAGCACTTTCAATCTTACTAAGATCTGTATTTTTTTTTATTAATTTTATGCCTTTACCCTGTGAACCAAATATAGGCTTTAAAAGTGAAACATTAGTAACAATCCTTTTTTTCTTTTGACCAATCCAAATCTCTGTATCTGGAGAAAGTATTCCGTTTAGTTTTAGTAAACCAGTTGTTCTAACTTTATCTACTGTCTTTTCTAAAGTTACCGCAGAGTTATGAATATAAATATTTAGGTCGTTTAATAAGTGTAAATAGGTAAGTTTGGTGGTAATTTCCTCTAAAGACTGTCCATTCAAAAACCGAACCCATACAGCATCAAGTTTCTGAATATTCTTATTAAAAAAAAATTTATTTTTTTTACAAATGTTAAGTTTGACATCATCAAATTCTAATCTGGTGACTGTGCATCCATTTTTTTTAAGAAAATATTCAATTTTGTCAGTATGCCAATCATGTATATCAGATATTATTGCAGTCTGATACATTGCTATGATTCAAAAGAACTTTTGATTATTTCTTTATTTATATCTCCTGACTTATAGATTTTCCCAGATTCCTTTGAATTTATGATTACTCTTGCTGGGCTAAATAGAGATCCATCAATTTTGTAAAAATCCTGATTATATTCTTCGAATATTTTTTTAAAAGTTTTCCCATAATCTTTTGAATTCGAGCTTGGAAGATCTTTTGCTAAGTCAACTAGATCATCTTCAGGTCCATTAATTACTAATTGCACGTTACCGCCATATATAATCGAATCATTAGTCCTACCCATTGCAGAAACAAAATTTTTCCCTAATGGCGGCAATGGTGCTGTTCCAAAGCCACTTTCTATTCTATCAAGTGAAAACCCAAGTTCGTGTACTTTGTGAATAGCTACCTCAAGCACTCTCGCCACTACTTGAATATTCCCAGAAATAGAAGTTGTAGGTGTTAAAATGAAAATTAAATTTTCAGACTTTATTTTACAATCCTCTGACACTTTTTGAACTATTTCTTTTGGAGGGTCTTTGTCAACTTCAAGTATAGTCACTGTCTTTTCATAATTATCAGTATATTTTAAAACATTAAAAATTTCTTCCTTCTGAGCGATAGACCTTACTGGCCCAGATCCTAGAGAAAAAAAATTATTTGAGCTTAAGCTCCAGCCTGCATATTGTGACCCTAGACAGGCTAATACAGGGTGGGCTGAATGAACACTTATTTGCATGATTGTTGAATCATTAAAAAAGTTTGAAGGAGTAATCGAGACCTTACCAAGGCCACCTAGACAAACTTCGGATATTAATAGTCCAGCTTCAATTGACCCTTGAGTATTAATGCCGGCATCTATTATTGTGCAATTTAAAGCACCTTTTTTAACTTTCAAATTTAGCTTTTCTGAGTTCTCAATGAGATTTTTTACTAAGTTAAATGATATTTGATTTATACTTATCTTCATACAACAAATCTTTAAGAAACTTATACGATATTTTTTTAACTTTTTCTTCTAAATTTTCATTTTTTGAAAAACTAAAGTGTTTCAAACAAATAGGAGAGCCTTTTTGAATATGATCATATTTTTTTGGAAGTTCGGAATATTTATTTGATTTTGCTAATTTAATTAAAAAATTCCTACTACAATTTTTATAAAAAAAATCTTTTGGACTATAAATAATAACTGTGCCAAGATTTGGGATCTTTCTCACTAAATTTGAGTCAATTCTAAATAATCTCCCCCCATATATTTTTGATAATAATTTCAATGCTAAACCTGGCCTGGGATTGATTTCTATTAAGTTTATTTTTCCGTCATCATCAACTACTGTATCGATATTATTGAGGCCATTCAATCTATAAAACTTTGAAACTTTTTTAGCAATAGAATACATTTCTTTTTTAACTTTTTCTTTTAAATTTATTGTAGTTATCCCACTTACTATAAAAGGTCTAGATTGCTCTGGTAAAAAATGCTGTTTGCAAAAACAAAGAATCTTAGTTTTACCTTTTTCAACTAAAAATTGAATAGATATATGTTGACCGATAATAATTTTTTGAAAATATATATCATCTTTAGAATCTTTTTGACTAAGATTTAGCCAAACTTTTTGACCGCCAACAGAGCTAAAAGACTTTGCTAGCCAACCATTTTTTGGTTTATTTTTTAATTTCCAATCCGGATGATTTATTTTGGAATCAGCCATCATACTGAAAAATTTTTTGCTCTTTATATCTTGAACTACTGATAATTTATTTCCACGGTTTAAACGATTTCCTATCAATTGATTATTTTGTAGGTTCTCAATAAAACCTGAACCAACTAAAATTTCCATTTTCTGATAGGGATCTATTTCCTCTAAAATATGCTTAATTTTTTTTTGACAATGAACTTTTATTATAAAATTTTTTTTACAATATTTATGAATTTGCAAGGAATCGTATTTATGGATTGCATATACATCATAACCTATTTTAAAAAAGAAAAAGCTAAGATCTTCACATGCCGAGGAGATCAATATTATTTCTTTATTTTTTATTAGATTTTTAATATTTCTCTGGCCGTCTTTAGAGCTTCCCCAAAGTTTAGGTACAATGGTTTGTTTGTAGAGCACATTTTCTCAAACATTTTATATTGAGTTTTCACTTTGATATCTCCTGATGTCAAGGGGCCAATTGAGAGACCTCCACAATCATGTTTTTGATTATCATCTTTGATTCCTACACCTTCAAGTCCGGCTGGAGGGACAGCATTAACATCTGCAAGAACCAATGCATTTTCAGCAACACTTAGTTGTTGTTGGCTCAAAACTTGGGTTCCAGCTCTAGCAGCGCAAAAAATTATGTCTGCTTCAGGAAGAAATGATGAATTCATTTCGTCAGAAGAACCATCACCTGACTTGATATCAACCCCAAATCTAGATTTGTACTCTTCAGCTTTTTTTTGAACATTTTTAATACCGTCATATCCAATAATAGTACAATCTGCACCATTTTGTGCGCACATAATCGCTGAAATACCTCCAACTATACCTTTGCCTCCATAGATCATTATTCTTTTTTTATTTAGGTCCGTTTGAAACTTTTCTTTTAAAGTTTTTTCTGTACAAGCAACCATTGCAGCGGCGGTGGTGAATGATCCTGCGGGATCGGGAAAGACTGATATTTCAAAAGGAGGAACCATTGATTTTTTTGCAACATCCATCATATCTAAAGCTAATGACGCATCCTTCCCACAAATAAAAACCCCAGTTTTTTTAGCGTTGTTTACTGATCTAGAGAATATAGCATCTTGAACTAGTGCCTTGACATCTGTAAGATTTACACTTGTGTAGGGTATGACGACATCGTAGCCTGCATCGCAAGCCATATTAACATCAAAGGGACTTACATTTTCTTGCGGGCTTATCATGTGTAAAATATTTTTTTTGCTCATAAACTGTCCTTAATTAAAAAATTTCCTTTATTTCTTCCATTAACTTTGACGAGATCAATACCATTTAATTTTTTAAATGTAATATATTTTTCTATTAAGTTTAACAACTGATTTCTTTTTTTTAAATTCTCGCAAAAAATGAATCCAGTTGGCCCCCATGATGTTTGACCAAATCCCATAATTCTTTTGTCCCTAAGATAATCAAATATATAATTAACTTTTTTACTAGAGAATTTTTTTGGGTTTTTATAAAAAATTTCTGACATGTTACTTTGAATCAATTGAATTCCTTCAGCAAAACTATCAAAATCTTTTTCTAAAATACCTGGTAAAATTTTAAGACATAAAGTTGAATAGTTATAGTTAAACCTTGATCTATATCGTTTATTAATCTTCCTAAACTTCTTTATTTCATTTTCACCAAAGACGTTATCTCCTTGCAAATCAAATAATAAAATAATTTTCCAGTCTTGAGGCCATTTAATATTCATTAACTTTAAAGGTAAATTATTAGCACCTTTTTTTTTCCCAATATCTATTGTAAATCCACCTTGTTTAAAAGATTGAACGCCTATACCTGACCGATTGCCTCTGTTCAAAAATAAAGCAATCTCATCAATTGAGATGTTAAGATTATTCAATTTAGAAATTAAATACCCAATCGTTAAGGAAAACTGTGTTCCAGAACCAAGACCAACATGTAAAGGTATAGTTTTTTTTATATTTATTTTACAAAAATTCACATTGTATTTTTGTTTGAACTTATAAAATATATCCGTTGTCTTTTTTTCAAGACTCTTATGTTCTGTGATAACATTTAAGTTTTTGGATTTGGATATTTGAACCTCAAAACAAAAGTTTGAAATTGTCAAACCCATACTACCAAAAAAACGTGGAAGAGTTTGATCTAGTTCTAAAAAACCTAAATGTATTCTTGCAGGAGAAAATAATTTCATAAATTCTTTCTTTATTTTTTACATTAATATACTTTTAAGTAATAATTAGAAATATTTTTATTCACAAATAGAAAATTAACACATTAGCAAGGGCAAGAAACATGAATGATAAGTCGATAACTATTTTCAGTGATCAAGAAATCCAGGATTATATTAATAGTACATTAGATGGATGGTCATATGATGGCAAATGGATTAGAAAAACTTTTAAAACTCATAGTTGGAAGTCAACATTAATGGTTGTCAACTCAATTGGACATTTAGCTGAAGCTGCATGGCATCACCCAGACCTTCAAATATCCTATGCATTTGTAGAAGTTAAATTAATGAACCATGCAAAAAAAGGTATCACCCAGCTTGATTTTGATTTAGCAAAAAAAATTGATGATTTCATTCTCTGGAACCCAAAAAATGATGATTCGTCATTGGAGGGAACTCCTTCAGATGCAAGGTTTGCCTATATCAAATATGAAAAAAAATGATGAATGAGATTGATCAATTATTTACATTCGGAGAAATTATTCATTCAAAGAATATAAAGGATTTTAATTCTGATGCCTCACCTCTTGTTTGTGGGAAAAGGGTATCATTAGATGTGGCCATTAATTTAATAAAAAAAAAAATACAAAAAAAAGAAGTGCATTTTTCGAATATCAACTGCGACTTAAAGACTATAGACAAAGTTTTTGAGGTTTCAGAAAAAAGAAGATTTTCTATAAATCATTCAAATCAAAACGAAATAAATAATTTTTACCTACCTTTTCAAAAATTTGGAGGCTCTGTAGTTTCTTTAAATGAGTTAAAAAATAGAGCAGACCTCCTAATCATCGTTGGTGATGTTGAGGAAAATACTTTCAATACTTTTTTAAATTTTTTACGGTGGGATAAAAAAAAAATCTCTAATAAAATTTTTTGTATTGCTTCTAAAGGTAGTAAAAATTTTACCAATACAATAATTGAGAAAAATATTTTAAGTTTTATAAATGGAATCAATAAAGTTAATTATGGAAGTATAGGAGAAGTCAGTAATAGAATGTCGAAATCAAATTATCCAGTCTTCATATTATCAAGTTCAAATAAACTTATACTTAATGAGATGGTTTTGAGAAAATTATACAACTTAAACGAAAAAAATAAGAATATAAAGATTTCAAGAATTTGTGGATTAAATAATTCAGCTGGATTTATAGCTTCATGTGTTATGAAATCCGGTTTTCCTGGCCCATTAAATTTCACTGATTGGGGAATAAACTATGAACCCTATGAATTAGAGTTGCCAGAAGTCACAAAAATAAAAGAAGTTCAATTCATAATTTCAAACTTTTCTAAAAGTTCTTTTGATCATAAATTTAAAATTAATATTTCAATTGGAAATCCAAGTTTAAATAATAAAAAAATTAGCGATATATTTATTCCAACAAAAACGCCTGGTATTGATACGGATGGGCTAGTCTTAAGGTCTGATGGAAGTAAGGTAATTAGGTTGCAAAAAAAATTTAAAAGTAACTATATAGAAAACTCTGAGCTGATCGAGAAAATTTTTAGTTAAATGTATAATAATATTAAAATAGACAACACATTTGCTGAAGCTTTTCCCATGAAAGCATCTCGACTTATAATTACAGCCCATAACATTAAGTGGGCGAGAGAAGCGGCAAATGCATTCTGTGGTTTTGCAACATCTGTAATAGCCTGTGGATGCGAAGCTGGAGTGGAGCAAGAATTAAAACCTAATAACACTCCTGACAGAAGACCAGGAGTATCAGTATTGATTTTTTCAATGTCATCAACCGAACTTCAGAAGCAGGTTTTAAATAGAGCAGGTCAATGTATTATGACAGCACCGACAACATCTGTTTTTTCAGGAAACTTCAGTGATGATAAAATAAACTTAGGTCATTCTCTGAGATATTTTGGTGACGGTTTTCAAATATCGAAAGTCTTAGGAGGAAAAAGATATTGGAGAATTCCAGTCATGGATGGTGAATTTTTATGTGAGGAATTTGCTTATAAGTCAAAGGCAATAGGAGGTGGAAATTTTTTAATTTTGGGAGATAATATCGATCATGTGCTCAAAGCTGCAGAAGCGGCAGCACTTGAAATGAATAAATTAAAAAACATAATTCTTCCCTTTCCTGGAGGGATTGTGAGATCTGGCTCAAAAGTCGGTTCAAAATATAAAAGTTTAATTGCTTCAACAAATTCTGAATATTGTCCAGCTCTTAAAGGAATTGTTAAGTCAAAACTTAGTAAAGGAGTTAACTGCGTGCTAGAAATTGTGATTGATGGCTTGGAATTTGATGATATTTCAAACGCAATGAAAATCGGAATAAAAACAATCATTAAAAAAAAGTTTCCGGGTATTACAGAGATTTCAGCTGGAAACTACGGTGGCAAACTTGGTCCCCATCTTTTTTATTTGAAAGAAATATTGAAATGAATAAAATTTTTCTTGAGACTAAGATATCAATTAAAGGAGGTTTGAATCTTAAAAATTTGAGTCAAGTAAACAATCCAGATTTTAGTATAGATGAATTCAAAAAAATTAAAGTTTTATATAAAAATAAACAGAAAAACTTAAGTGAAATATTTAAAATAAAAATTATAAAACACAAACAAAGTTTTAATGAGATTTTCATAGACAAAACAAACTCTCATTTTGAATATATAGGATATAAATGGACTAACGATATTCTTTACGTAAAGTCAGATATTGGTTCATACGTAGCAGCCAAAATGGAGAGTGGTAAGATTGTCGTTTCAGGTACAGTGAAAAATTTTGCAGGAGCTGAGATGCGAGGAGGCTATTTATTTATAAAAAAAAATGCAGGAAAATTTCTTGCATCAAGTTTACCTGGAAAAAAAATTGGAATGACTGGGGGGCGAATATTCATTTTGGGTAATGTTACAGATTATTTATGTTATGAAATGCGGAGAGGAATAGTTTTTGTTGGAGGGAAATCTGGAGATTATTCATGTAATAATTTAATTTCTGGAACAGTTATTATCGGTAAGGTTTCCGGAAGAAATTTTGCTAATTTTGTAAAAAGAGGAACAATCATAGTTTTATCAAAAATAAGGCTTAAGTCTAATTTTTCTGAAACTTCCAACTGTTCAAATTCATTTTTAAAATTATTAGATAACCATATACAATCTACACTGAAAAAAAGAATTTTTAAATCTAACTATACCTTTGTAAGAAGCCTTGGAGATTTAAGTGTTGAGGGAAAAGGTGAAATATTTTCTTTAAAATTTTAATTTTTCGGAGATTATATTAATAACAGAATTAATACCACCATTACTTAATGTTTCATGGAATTCAGATTTCTTTGTCGCAATCTCACTGATTGACCCATTGAATAAAACATCAAAAATTAACCATTTATTTTGTTTTTTTATAAGCATGTAATTTATTTTTAATTTCTCTGTTTGATCGAATTTAAATATTGTGTAAGCAATTCGATAGTTTTCTCCTATGCTGTCAGCACCTTTATATTCATAACTAAATTCCTTTTTATCTTGGAACTTATTTATATAGCTTGATGAAATATACAAAGTAAATTTCTTAACAAAATTTTCTTTTTCCTTCGACTTTGATTGAGCCCAGTGATTTCCAAGTATTATTTTGGACATTTTTTCAATATCGTAGGTGTCTGAAATAATCTTGCTAATATTATTTATATTATTTTCATCAATTTTCTTTTTACTAATTTCTGTAATCATTTTGTGAAGTTTATCAATGGTAGGAAATACTTCTTGATTTGAGGCAAAAACTAATTGCGGAAA
>Ga0055584_100000546_pt1 | contig 35723 bp, 32 predicted proteins | sample OSDHelmetaG_FD_58716 | JGI IMG/M metagenome (GOLD analysis project Ga0055584, IMG submission 58716) | Pelagic marine sediment microbial communities from the LTER site Helgoland, North Sea, for post-phytoplankton bloom and carbon turnover... | ecosystem: Environmental > Aquatic > Marine >...
AACAAATTAATACATTTACACTTTAATTTGATACCACTAAAAAGGTATTATCAAAGTCTATAAGAGATTCAGTAAAAAAATTAATAACATGAGTTTATACAAAATATCTTTATTTTGGATTTTTTTGAGTGTCGCAATTGTTTCTTGCGGGGGCGGCTCAGGATCCAGTATTGTCTATCTTCCACCATCATACAATGATGACTATTCTAATATCTCTGTTACAGAGGGCAGTAAAAATATCATCTCGTTGATTGCGACTGATACGAATAATCGACTGGTAACTCACTCAATAATTGGGGGTAATGATGAGGAGTTATTTTCACTTACCGCTAATGGTCAATTAGCCCTTATTAAGGCATCAGATTTTGAATTACCACATGATTCAGACATTGATAATATTTATGAAGTTTCAGTTCAGGCTGCAGCAGGAGCAGATACTACTTTATTGGACATTAGGGTTTCAATTCAAGATGCACTTGAAGGAAGAGTTGTTGATGGACCAATCGTGGGTGCTTTTGTTTTTGTAGATAATGATGGCGATTTAGTTTTTGATGACGATGAGTATAAAACTACTTCAAATGCAGAGGGATTTTTCTATATAAACAAGACTATTATAGGTTGTACTGATATATGTAATCAGAGATTAGTAGCTAGATCTGGGATTGATTCTCATACCGGAAGGTCTTCAAATTTAATATTAATGGCTCCAGTATTATTAGATAAATTAGTGACTATTTCACCAATATCGACATTAATAACGGTCGCCACTGACTCAAAAGAATTGCTAAATGGATTGGGTATAACCGATGATAAGAACGACGTACTAACTAGTAAGTTTTGGTCGCTAGCCATACAAGATCAAGTCGCTGCCAAGCAAATAACTAAGCTTAATCTTCAGTTAAGTATGATATTAAATGCCACTCATTATCTAATCACACCTCAAGAGAATGTTACTGTTATGCAGATAGCTGCCGCTGCCGCAACGAAGTTAGCAAGCATCATCTCGGATGATAGGGAAGTGCTCACTTCCAAAGAAATACTCAGTAATTATTTTTCAACGTTGATTAATGAATTGGCGGTGGAGATCAATTTTGATGTAAGTTATATCGGTAAATTAGCAGAAAATATCACTCAAATTAATGCATTATTGAGTGAAAAAACATTACAGCCAACAGGTAATATTTCTTCTGAAATATTAACATTCTCACAAGCTGCTATCGCAACTTCGATCTATGGTGCAACTAGAAGTAATTTAGATCTTGAGCAATTTTCAGAGGCTACCTCTATACGGAAAATATTTACAAATTCAGCTCTTATTCAAAGTCTTGATGACTTTGATACTGATGGATTGGCTAATGTTATTGATCTGAATGACGACAACGATAGTGTGGATGATTTGTTTGATGCATTTCCCTTTGATAAAGATGAAACGATTGATACTGATGCTGATGGTATTGGAAATAATGCAGATACCGATGATGATGCAGACGGCGTTGATGACGAAAATGATGACTATCCGTTGAATAAAAATGTGCATACTGCTCCCACTGCGGCAACTCAAGCCCTGACTCTAAATCTTCTCCCTCAGAGTTTGAATTCCATCACAGGGTCCTTAGCTGGAACAGCACAAGATGATAGAGCATTGAGATTTTCAGTGGTGACTAATGGTAGCAAAGGAACAGTTACTATCAACGATCAGTCAAAAGGTGATTTCGCTTATCAAACTTTAGCTGGTGTGGCAGAACCAGCAAGTGACACTTTCACCTTCAAGGTTAATGATGGTTACGTGGATTCCTCTGTTTCATCAGTTACTATATCTTTGAAAAGTGATCCTCTCTATAAACATCAATGGCATCTTGATAATACCGCGCAGTTAAATTTTGCATCAACTGCAGGGACTAACTCTAAAGATATTAATATCGACACTGTCATTACTAATGGTTATTCCGGTAGTGGAGTTACAGTAGCTATTATTGATTCTGGTTTAGAGGTAGCTCATGAGGATATTATTGATAATGTCGTTACTGATGGTTCATATAATTTTTTAGACGATACTACCGATCCAACATCAGCATCTACATCAGGTGATCATGGAACGAGTATTGCTGGTATTATTGCTGCAAGGGCATGGAATAATATAGGTGGAAGAGGGGTAGCCCCAGAAGCCTCAGTTGTAGGGCTCAATATGCTTAAATCACCGACTAACGCAAATGTTATTAGTGCTTTAGGAGGAGCTAGTTACTCAAATAATGTTGATATATTTAATTTGAGCTATGGTTACGATACAACTTCGAGTTTTTTAATAAATTCTGCGGTAAAAGCTCAATACATAGATGGTGTAGTTAATCTAAGAGATGGAAAAGGAGCTATCTATGTAACATCGGTTGGCAATGGATTTCTTGCATTTGGTTCAGCCAATTGCAGTCTCGCAAATAGCAATGGTGTGAGTTGCAATAATACGAGTATGGATCCTGAGCACTCTCTTCCATATGTCATTACAGTTGGGGCTCTCGATGCAAACGGCGTGCGTGCGTCCTACTCAACTGCTGGTTCAGCAATTTGGATCAGTGCACCTGGTGGTGAAGGTGGAACAGATATTAACATTGTGGGTTCCGGTTATGGTCCTTATTTGCCGGGTATTATGACAATTGATCAATCAAGTTGTGACAAGGGCTATGTGCGGGCAAATCTCAGTGCTTATGCTAATGCGTTCGAAAATAAAGGAAATCATATTTCGAATACAGCTTGTAATTATACCTCAACATTTTATGGGTCATCTGCTGCTGCCCCGGTAGTGAGTGGAGTTGTCGCGCTTTTACTAGAAGCAAATCCTAGTTTAACATGGCGTGATGTAAAGCATATCTTAGCTACTACTGCGGTGCAGGTAGATGCAAATATCGAAGCTATGGTTATTGATGATTATATTGCTGAGCCAGCATGGACGACAAATGCGGCAGGTTATAAATTTCATAATTACTATGGCTTTGGTGGAATTGATGCATCTGCAGCAATAACTGCCGCTAAAAACTATACGCTTGGCAGTTTAGGCACATTTGTGACATCAATTGAGCAATCAAGCGGTACATTGAATGCACCAATCCCGGACTACTCAAATATTGGTAGAACGGCAGTTCTCTCAGATACAAATAATTTAACTGTAGAAGCTATTAATGTGAATGTGTGCTTATCTCATGATCGGCCCAGTGATCTCTCGATAGCATTAACTTCGCCGCAAGGTACTCGATCAGTCTTATTAACACCATTTAATGGTTTTGAGGATATATCAGCATGCTTTAATATAGTCAGCAATGCTTTCTATGGTGAAAATTCCAATGGTGAATGGGAGATTATGTTAGTTGATAAAAAACTAGATGTATCAGGAGTTATAACAGATTGGAAGTTAACCATTTTTGGGCGGTGAAAATATGAAAATAGTCAAGTTATTGAGAGAAACTATAGATAAAAGTAATAAATTATTATTACTGTGCATAATAATCTTACCTCATTCAATTTTGTCTCAAATTATGGATGATGATGCTGATTTATTTGCCTCAAAAGCGAATGGCCCAACTTTAATGTTAGACAGTACTCCTTATAAAATAGTTTCTAATAGTCGAGTTAATATTTCAGGTTTATTCAACCTTAATGATCAAAATATAATATGGTCTTCTCAATTAGGAAACTATGATGTGATCGTTGAATCAATTCCAAATAGAACCTCTAAAAAAGAAGCAAACATTTCTTCAATAGAGGCTTATCAATTGGCTTATAGCGAAGAAACAAAGAAGATTGTGATTGTCACCGGAAACATAATTGTCCATTTGAAAAATTCATCAGACTCAATGGGTATCGAGCAGGATTATAATTTAAAATTAGTAAATAACTTTCCAAGAATTAATCGAGCTTTCTTTAGATTGAATAATCAAGATGAATTAGCACAGAAAATACAACAACTAACTTCTGATATTCGAATTAATGACGCCTATTTTGAGATGATAGAAAATTTTCAGAGAGCTCAATAATTCGATCCCAGTTATCAAGGATAGTTAGCTAATTTTTGCACTTGCTCCCAAAGCGATTGCTCAAGCATGACTTCATCAGATATATTCTTACCTGTCCCAGGGAGCCTGGCATTTGGTTGAGCTTTAACAGCTTGCCTCAATGCTTCAATTTTATCTTGAAAGTGTTTTTGTTGATTATTGTAATTTGGATCAATTAATATATATGTTTGCCCTAAGTTATGTGGATCACCATCTGTGGTCTTAAGTGGAGGTGCCTCTTTACTACTGACTGATCCAGTAAGTGCTGAAGCCAATACTTCAGCCATTAACCCAAAACCATATCCTTTGTAACCCCCGGATGAGAGTAATGATCCTTTCAAGGCAGCATTAGCATCTGTCGTTGGTGCGCCATTTTGATCAATAGCCCAACCATCTGGAATGGATTCACCTGCTGCTGCTGCCATTCTAATTTTACCGATTGCAATTGCACTTGTGGATTGATCAAATTGAAAGGCTATATTTTTATTCGAGGATGGTATAGCCATTGCAATTGGATTGGTTCCAAGGAGTGCTTCGTTACCGCCAGGCGGTGCTACACAAGCTGGCGCATTTGTACTTCCAATCGCAATAAAACCATGTTTGGCAATTCGTGATGTAAAGTAACCCAGAGAAGTGCATGTGTGTGAATGCGAAATGGTAAACAAACAAATACCATTTTCTTTAGCAACACTTAAAGCGGAATTGAGACCTTTTGCAAAAGCTGCTTGTGCAAATCCATTTTGTGCGTCAACCGCAACACACCCGGACTTTGGTTGTGAAACTATTGGCTCGACTAGACCATCTACACGATTGCTTTGAAGTTGATTGCAGTAACTTTCAAGATAATACAAACCACAAATCTTATTTTCTTCAGCCTCGGCTACTCTTACCGCTTTCGCTACTTCCTTAGCATTCCATGAGCTAGCTCCATGTTTCACTAATGCAGTGATTGTGTAGTTTTCAATATCGTCTAATTTTACAGAAATATGTGACATGTTTTTTTATCTTTTTTTTGGTTAGTGATTGAGAAGTTTTATTATCTTGCTCTATCATACTGTAGTGGCTTGTCATACACTAATCAAAAGAAAATGTTAATCTTTGTACAAAAATGCTCATTGTATTTTAGTGTATGCCGTTTAATTTTTTACCATAAAAATGAGAGGTATTGATTGTGACTATTCTGAGAAAAATATTTTATTCTGTAATGATAATGTTTACTGTGTCATGTGCTGATAATAACAAATCAAGTACAATCACTATCGGAACTAATCCAGCTGGAACATTTTATTATGTTGTAGGTACAGGATTAGCAAAATTATTTTCAGAGCAACTTGAAAGACGCTCAATAGCACAGCCAGCCTCTGGCTCAGCAGTATATGTACCCTTAATTAGTAATGGTGAAATGTCACTTGGTTTCAGTACTAGCATAGAGGCTGGTAGCTATTATCGCGGTGATATGGGCTTACAGAAACAGCCTAATCTTCGAGTATTAATGCGATTTTGGGAGATGCCTTATGGGTACATGGTAAGAGGGGACTCTGATCTCTTCTTTGTTAGTGAGTTGCTGGGCAGAAATGTTGTTGATGAGCAATCAGCTAATATCACCTTGAGCATTGGCAATAAGTCGATGTTAATGGCATCTGGCTTATCTATTGATAAATATAATTCAATAACTGTTGGTGGTTTACCTCAAGGAATAACCGCAGTGACTGATGGTTTAGCTGATGCAGCACCAATTGCTCTAGGTCAGGGCAATGTTCGTAAAGCGCATGCGATAACCCCAGGTGGAATTAGGTTTTTGGATATGTCAGATAATGATGATGCACAAAAGTACTTTGATACTTTAGGTCAAGGCTTCAATGCATATAAAGTTAAACATGATGATCAATTACCAGGATCAAAAGTAGGTTTATTGACGGGCTCAGTTGATATTTATTTGGTAACTTCGGTGGATATGTCAAATGAAGATGCTGTCGCTATTATTAGGACAATTGAGGATAATTGGATTGATATGCAAACTCAATTCTCCGCATTGAAAAGAGGAGATCCAGAGTTATTTGTTGGCAACAATAATCATACTATTCCTTATCATGACGGTGCCATTCAGTATTACACCGAAAAAAATAGATGGAATGAGACTTTAGAGAATACGAATCAAGTCTTACTGTCGCAGCATTAATTAGCACCTTCTCGCTTGATGAAATATATGCTTTTAGATCAAATAGCTCATAAGATAAAACGTCTTTATCTGGCCTCATTGGTTTTATTGGGTGTGATTTGGATTTTAGATATTCCGATAAGATTAAATTTAGGGATTGTAACCGCAAGTTATATATCTTTAATGTTAGCAATATCCATTGCTGCAGGATTTTTATCTAAACCATTAAAAGATGATGGCTCCTTACTTGCTTTTGATATAAGTCTTGGAATCATGGCTCTATTATCTTGGGGTTGGGTGTCCATCAATTATATAGATTGGCTTACTGATCTTGCTAATCGTGGGCCTGAAAAATGGTTACCAGGGATTGTTGCAATCACACTTTTGATAGAAGCCTTACGTCGATTTTGTGGGTACGCTATAACAATACTTACTCTGTGCTTTATTCTTTATGGATTTTTTGGGCATAATTTGGGCGGTATTTTGGAGGGAGCGATGGTAAGTCCTTCAAGACTGGTATTATATTTTTATGCTGATAGTGGAGGTGTTCCAGGGTTGATCCTCTCAATAGTTTGTTCCGTTGTTTTTGGTTTTTTATTGATGGGTGAATTAATGAAAACTAGTGGAGGTGCTCAATTTTTGACCGACATGTCATTATCTTTAATGGGGCATTTTAGGGGAGGGCCCGCCAAAGTTTCTATTGTGGCAAGTTCAATATTTGGCTCGATTAGTGGGTCAACTGTAGGCAACGTAATGTCAACCGGTGTTGTTACTATACCTCTAATGAAAAAAACAGGACTACCTGGTTATTTCTCAGCCGCTGTAGAGGCCATTGCATCTAATGGAGGTCAATTAGCCCCACCTGTTATGGGGGCAACAGCTTTCTTGATTGCTGAATTTTTAGATATTCCTTATCTCGAGGTAGTGGGTGCCGCATTATTGCCAGCAATAATTTATTACGTCATTTTATTTATGCAAGTTGATTTTATGGCAAAGGACAATAATCTAATTGGCTTGAATAAAAAAGATACACCAGTTTTTAAGAATTTAATAAAACACAGTGGGCTGCATTTAATTCCAATTGCTAGCTTAATATTTCTAATGTTTGTAATAGGATTGCAACCAGCAAAATCAGCATTAATGTCGGGTGTATTGGCTTTATTTGCTGGATTGATATTGAGAAGCACGAAAATAAGTTTTTCCATGTTAATGAGTTTTTTTGAGAGAGTCTCTAATACATTAATCCCTATAATATTGATCGGAGGAGCTGCAGGAATTATTGTTGGAGTGCTAAATATTACTGGTCTGGGATTTAACCTTACTTTGGGGTTGACAGAGATTGGTAATCAATATGGGTTACTCGTTATGTTATTGTTGACTGGTGTAATTGCTATCATTTTAGGGATGGGTATGCCAACGGCAGCAGTATATATAGTACTCTCTGTCGTATTGGCTCCAGCAGTAATTGAGATGGGCGTTCCAGTTCTTGCTGCCCATCTCTTTATATTCTATTTTGGCCTTCTTTCAATGATCACCCCGCCAGTGGCAGTAGCATCTTTTGTAGCAGCAGGAATTGCAGACGCCTCAATATGGCGAACTAGTTTTACTGCTATCAAATTAGGAATAGCTGCATATTTCTTACCTTTTCTCTTTGTTTACAATGATAGCTTGTTGTTAAAAGGCAGTTGGTTTGAAATTTTATTAGTTTTTCTCACTTGTTTAGTTTCAGGATTGATGATTGCAAGTGCTCTTAGAGAAGAGAACTTTAGATCAGTGATTGGTGCCATTAGAATGTTAGGCTCTATAATATTATCACTGACGGTTGGAAGTGCCACTTTATGGCTTGGTCGTGACTCAAGTGGAGTTTTTATGGTGATATTTATAGGTGCTATCATATATTTAGGACTGCATAAAATTAAATCAAATTAATGCAGATGGTACTGAAATGGGCAATGTAAAACTGAATATAGATATTGGAGACTTGGAGCTTAAAAACCCAATCATTTGTGGATCTGGGGAGCATTTAATTGAAGAGGCTGGCATCCTTATGGCTCTGAAATCAGGGGCATCAATGGTAATAGTAAAATCAGCTAATGAAAGTGAGTCGGCCAGAAAACAGTTGCACAAGACTGATTATGCAATGATTGATCAGGACATCAACCTAGTTGATTGGGAGAAGAGAGGTGCCAGGGATTTAAGTTTAATAGGCCGTTCTGGGTTGGTGGGTGAGGAGACAGAAAATTGGTTGCAAAAAATTGCCTTATTGGATCAGCAGGCAATGAAATACGATTCTTATGTCGCGGCTAGTCTTATACCAGCAAATATGGATTACCTTAAAAAGCATGCAGAATTAACTCAGAATCTGGGTATACGAGTGCTTGAGCTCAATATTGGCGCTCCACATGGCACGGAAACACATAATTCCATACAATTAATCCTTCAGTCAGAAAAGATTAAAGAAGTAGTTGCATCTGTGAGAAATGTCTTCCATGGCCATTTGTTAGTTAAAATGCCTGGAATGAGTGAAAATGTGAGCCAGCTTTCTGAAGCAGCTAAGCAAAGTGGTGCTGATGCGGTAGTTATGATGGGGAGAGTGATGGCATTGATTCCTGATTTGAAGTCAATGAAACCTATCTTAGGCACGAAGGGAGCATATGGTGGGCGTTGGGCCTTACCAATTACTTGTCGTTGGCTAAGTGAGAGTCGTCAACTGCTAGGAGATGATTATCCATTAATTGGGACAAATGGAGCACGAAACGGTTATGATGTAGCCAAAATGATGTTAGCAGGAGCTAGTGCTGTTGAATTGACTTCTGTAGTATTTTCGCAAGGATTTGGGGTGATTGAGTCAAGTTTAGATGAATTGCAAAGTTATTTAGAGGAAAAAAAGATAAACGCAAAGAATCTAATTGGCATCACTTCTGATCAAGTACAATCTTATTCTGAGCAAGAGGCAAATTCTGAACATTGGAAAAGATTTGTACCAGAAGATTCGCTAAACTAAAAAATACATAAATTTCAAGGAAATAAAAATGTCAAAGAAAGCCAAATTATATAATTGGGATACCATCGAAGGAGAAGAGGTAAGACCTGGTGTATCAAGAAAGGGGTTTCGTGGTGATCAGTTCATGATGGTAATGAATACGCTTGAACCCGGGATGGAGGTAAACCCTCACTCACACCCTTTTGAGCAGGCTGTATATATTGTCCAAGGTCAAGTAAGATTTCATGTCGGTGATGAGGTTCTCGAGGGTGGACCAGGCTCAGTAATAAGAATTCCACCGAATGTAGAACATTATGCCGAGCCATTTGGTGATGAACCTGTCCTTAATTTGGATATTTTTGCCCCCCTTAGAGAAGATTATATGCATTTGGTTGAGTACCAGAAATTTGAGGAAAATGAGAGTTAAGTGATGAGTTCGAATAGACAATCTAACTTTAAATCTCTTATAGAAAACAAAGAAGAGTTAATTGGTTGTTTTATAAAAACACCTAATTATCAATTAGTTGAAATAGCTTCATTGAGTAATTTATCATTTATTGTACTCGATGCTGAGCATGCTCCATTTGATAGAGAGCAACTTGATATTGCAATAATGGCCGCTAAAACAAAAGATTTACCGATTTTGGTAAGGGTGCCAAAAATTAGTGATGAATATATCCTTAGTATCTTAGATCAGGGCGCTGATGGTATCCTAGTTCCTCACATTAATACTCTTGATGATGCTAAAGATGCTATTGCAGCAACAAAGTTTCTTACACCAGATTGTCCTATTGGGAGGCGGGGTTTTTCAAACTCATCACGAGCTGGTGATTACGGCGGTCTTTCAATAAAAGACCTTGTTCATCTTTCAAATAATTCATCTGTTATTGTTTGTCAGATAGAAGAAAAGCAAGCAGTTGATAATATTGATGAAATTATTCAGCAACAGCATATTGATTGTTTATTTATTGGCATGGCTGATCTGGCTATTTCCCTTGGCTGTTCACAGCTAAATGACCCATTAGTCACAGATGCAATTGATCGAGTGGTCTCAATCGCTAATAAAAATAATATTTGTCTGGGAATTTATATTGCAGATAAGACTAATATTGATGTGTGGCGAAAAAAAGGTTTTACTTTTTTCATCATAGGCTCTGACCAATCGCATCTTAAGCATGCTTTTGATAATTTAACTTCTTAATATTTTATCTTAGGGTGCTGTATGGATAATTATAAACAAAGCTCAGATGAACGAAAAATAATAATAGAGCGTTTACTTGTGGATGCTGTGGATCTTCACTGCCATAGTGGACCTTCTGTAATGCCTCGCTCAATTGATCATATAGAAGTTGCTAAAGAGGCATCTGATGTCGGTATGAAAGCTCTTTTATTTAAAGATCATTATTACTCAGCAACACCTGTTACTGAGTTGCTAATGAAGCATTATGCACATTTTAAAGTTAAATTACTCTCTGGCGTTCCATTAAATAATACGACTGGTGGTATTAATAGATATTCTGTCGATCATGGGATCAAGCTTGGTGCTAAATTAGTGTGGATGCCCACATTTTCGGCTGAAAATCATATAAATGCACATAACAAAGATAAGGATTTTAAAAATAAGTTTCCAACCACAAAAGAGAAAATGTTAGCACCAACTCCACTTAGAGTGACTGATGGTAACGGTGTGTTAATTGATGAGGTTAAGTTCATATTAGACTTGATTGCTGAAAAAGAACTTGTTTTATCTTCTGGTCATCTGCATATATCCGAAATATGGACACTCTTTGATGAGGCACTTGCAAGAGGTGTGAAACGTTTATTGTGCAATCATCCAACATATATAGTTGGTGCTGATCTTGATGATATAAAAGAGCTTGTGGCTAAAGGTGTTTATATCGAACATTCAATGTGTATGTTTGTCCAGCGCTCAAAATATAAGTTCTACGAGCCAAAAGAGCTCGATGATATGATTAAGGCGGCTGGTATAGATAAAACCATACTAGGCTCAGACTTAGGACAAGTTGGAAATCCTTCACCGGTAAATGGATTTAGAGCAGTCATTAATATGTGCCTAGATCTTGGTTATGACGAGCAAGAAATCCATAAACTGGTATCTAAAAATGCTTCTGATCTCATGGGTATATAGTTAATACTCACTAGCTTCTTTATTATTTCTTTGTTGAAATAAAATAGATCAAACCGCCTGATGCGATTATCGCCAGGCTAAATAAACCTTCTATTGGTCTATTTACAATAACGAAGTATAGAGTCCACCCTGTTAAAGAGAGGTAGATTAAAGGTGGCAATGGGAAGGCCTGAATTCTATATGGTCTCTCTATATCTGGTTTTTTAATTCTTAAAAAGAACACACCCATTACTGTGGCGAATGAATTAAGCGCCAATGTGAATCCTGCGAAAATTAAGATTGATTCAAAACTTGATGAAAGAATAAAAATTATAGCGATAGCTGATTGAGTATAAATGGCAGTTGTGGGTATTTTATCTTTGTTAGATTTAGATAAAAAATTTAATACTGGAAAGTCTTCACCAATCACTTGAAGTACTCTTGGGCCGGCAAGTGTCATAGCGCTTACAGTAGAGATTAGAAGTAATGCAAGTGCTAATCCAGTAAACTTTGCCCCTAAATCTCCGAACACTGATTGAGCTGCAATATACCCAATTTCAAGCTTACCTTGCATTGAATCAATTGTAGCAACTTTTAAAAATACATAATTAAGCATCACATAAAGTAGCATTACTATGGCAGTTCCTGTGATCAAAATTTTGGGTAGATTTTTTTGAGGATTTTCAATTTCACTGCTTAGGTAGGTTGCCGCATTCCAACCGGTATAAGCATAACTGACGTATATTAATGATATAGCAAATGAACCATCGAGGATTAGATCGATATCATTAACTGCTGGAGTAAATGAAATTGGTTGCAGGTTTTTTGCAAAGAATAAAGCGCTTATGCTAAATAAAACTATGATAACAATTTTGAGAATTGTAAATACTACCTGTAGGTTGCCACTATTTTTTCTGTTGCTAGAGTGCGTAATAGCTAAGCTTAATACTAGGGCGGAAGCAATACCTTGACGAATCCAGGGCAGATCAAATTCTGGAAAGAGAGACGCTAAATATGCAGAGAAAGTTATCGCGGTTAAAGCGATCGGAGCCGCAAAACCAATCGTGGCAGATACCCATCCAGAGATGAAACCTGCACAAGGGTGATAGATTTCTGAAAGGAAATTGTATTCCCCTCCAGAGCGAGGTAATGCGGCACCAAGCTCAGCATAAGTAATTGAACCACATAAAGCTACTATGCCACCCATTACCCATAAAAGAAGGATTGCAAAACCTGACTGGATATCTAGTAGTTGAAATCCGAGGCTAGTAAAAACCCCAGTGCCAATCATATTAGCAATCACAACGGCTGTGACTGTTGTGTGCTTGAATTTTGTATTATTCATATTTCACGAAGTTTTTTAGAGTGTACATAATCTTTCAGCAGCAAGTTCCAGAATATTATCCTCTTTAGCGAAACAAAATCTGAGTTTCTTTTCATGAGGCGGGCAATCATAAAAAACTGAAATAGGTATGGACGCTACACCAATTTCTCTTGTTAGTTTTTTTGCAAATGCCACATCATCGAGATCACTAATCAAACTATAGTCTAGTAATTGATAAAAAGAGCCAGCGGAGGGTATGTAAGTGAATCGAGAATTGTCTATTAATTTACAAAAATGATCTCGTTTTGCTTCGTAAAATTTTGGCAAGGTTTCAATGTATTCTGGATGAGTTTGCATGAATTCAGCTAAGCCACATTGTATTGGGGTGACTACCGAATAGCATGTCCATTGGTGGATCTGTCTCAATTCTTCAGTAAGTATTGGTGGAGCGGCGCAATAACCAACTTTCCAACCAGTTGCGTGAAATGTTTTACCAAAAGAAGAAATTACAAACGAACGCTCCCATAATTCATCATGTGATGCCAAACTTAGGTGCTTCTGGCTATCGAATACTATGTGCTCATAAACCTCATCAGACATTAGATATATTGACGTTTCACGTAAAATATCAGCTAAAATATCCAGATCTTCAGCTTTTAAAATCGCTCCAGTTGGGTTATGTGGGAAATTTAATATAATTAATTTTGTTTTATCGTTGATAGTATCTCTAAGTCTTTGCCAGTCAATATGATAATCGGTTCTTTCTTTACTTCTGATTAAGGGGATATGACGAGTTATGCCCCCAGCTAACACAATTGCAGGTGCGTAGTTATCGTAGGCAGGATCAAAAACAATCACTTCATCCTCTGGATGAACCGCCGCTTGAATAATACTAAACAGGGCTTCAGTCGCTCCATCACAGATTGTTATTTCTTGTGAGGCATTTATTACCCTTCCATAAAATTTTTCAATTTTCGTTGCAATGCATTCTTGAAGTGCAGGTACACCTGCCATCGGAGCGTATTGATTATTATTTCCTTGGATATATTTGCATACCATATCAAGTAATCTTGAATCTGGATTAAAACCAGGGAAACCTTGAGATAGATTGATAGCATCGCATTCATTAGACAGCTCCGTCATTATTGAAAAAATTGATGAACCTGTATCTAACTTACCTTTCATTCGTTAAATCCCTTAAGTATATTATTACTTGATTGATTTGAAGAAAATCTTGTATTTTTCATGATGTTGGTTTGGTATTTTACCAGTAAATATTTTTTAAAATTAAACAACCCAAGTATAACTAAAAACAATAATCTAACACTGTTAATTTAATAAATTGATTGAGAAAGATATGAATCAAGGTGATAATTATGAAGGTCCGCGCTGGTTTTCCTGCGGCGATTAATTGTAAATCCCGTCAGACCTGGAAGGGAGCAGCGGTAGCAGTGATATCGGGTGCCGGGAGTAAGCTAGCGCGGATCTTAATATATAATTTTTTATAAAAATGTATGTTAGTTTTTTATTATAATTTTATTAGGTACACTTAATAAAAATCATCTAGAGATTTAATATGGTGAAAATATGAGTTATTTGGCGCTTGCAAGAAAATGGCGACCAAAAAATTTCCTTGATATTGTGGGTCAAGAGCATGTAGTTCAGGCCCTGACGAATGCACTTGAAACCCAAAAATTACATCATGCTTATTTATTTTCTGGAACACGCGGTATTGGGAAAACGACCATTGCAAGAATTTTGGCAAAAGCTTTTAATTGTCAAGATGGAATAACACCAGATCCATGTGGTACTTGCAACAAATGCTGTGAAGTTGATGGAGGTAGATTTCTAGATCTTATTGAGGTTGATGCGGCCTCTAAGACAAAAGTTGATGACACACGTGAGTTGCTTGATAACGTTCAATTTGCTCCAACTGTAGGTAAATTTAAAATTTATCTGATTGATGAAGTGCATATGTTATCTAAGCATTCTTTTAATGCTTTATTGAAAACTCTTGAAGAGCCACCTCCGCACGCCAAATTCTTCTTAGCGACCACTGATCCGCAGAAACTCCCAGTTACTGTATTATCTCGTTGCTTACAATTTAATTTAAAAAGAATTTCACCAAAAAAGATTTTAGACAGGTTATGTCATATATGTGATGCAGAGAAAATTGACTATGAAAAGAATGGATTAGCGAAACTAGCGAGGGCTGCCGATGGCAGCCTTCGTGATAGTCTGAGTCTACTAGATCAAGCCATTGCATATGGAGGTGATAAGCTTAGGAATGATGACATTATTAAGATGCTTGGAACCGTGGATCGTAAATACATCCATCAAATTATGGGATCAATAGTAAAACAAGACATTAAAAAGATTTTATCGACGGTTAACGATATTGATAATTTTTTTCCAGATTATGAATCCTTGCTCGGAGAGATAGCAGAAATCTTACAGAGAATTGCTGTGATTCAGGTGACAGGGCCGGAAAATGACACGGGCATATCAACAGGTGATATGGAAGATTATGCAGCTAAGATTAGCGCAGAAGATGTCCAGCTCTTTTATCAGATAGCGATTATGGGAAAACGTGATATCCATATCGCACCAAATCCTAAAGTAGGATTTGAAATGACGTTGATTCGTATGCTGGCTTTTCGTCTAACTGAAGAAATAGAAGAGTGTGAAACTGTAATCCATGAAAAAAATATTACAGTAGCTAATAATGCCGATGATTTGAATCACATAAGAGAAAAGAAAGGGTTAGTAAAGAAAATAGAAAAGTCTTCTCAGGTTAAAATTAAATCCACTTGGGATGATAATCTAGTTTGGTCTGATCTTGTTGAGCAGTTGAATATTTCTGGAACAACTCGGATGTTAGCTGATAATTGTGCATTAGTAGGTAGGAGTGATAAATTAATTTCATTGAGTTTGGATGAGAAGTCAGCTTCATACAGAAACAAAGATCGAGAAAGAATCTTAGCGGAGAGTATTTCAGAATTTTTTGGTGAGAATTTAAGCATCATTATAGAAATAGGCTCTGCAAAAAAAGAAACGCCTAATCAAAAAAAGGTTAGACAAGCGGATGAAGAATTGGAAGCTGTTAGAGAGGACCTTAAAGCTGATCCTGGTATCAAAGAGCTGGAGGATTTATTTGGCGTTGATATGAACCCTGAATCAGTTATCTTAAAAAATTAATTAAAAAACTTAATAACAAGGAAATATTAATGAAAGGTGGTATTGGACAATTAATGAAACAAGCTCAGCAAATGCAAGAGGATATGAAGAAGGCGCAAGAAGAGCTATCTAATATAACAATTACTGGAGAATCAGGTGGTGGTATGGTTTCAGTTATAATGACATGTAAACATGAAATCAAATCATTAAATATTGATAATGCATTATTAAGTGACGATAAAGATATGTTAGAGGATCTCATTATTGCAGCATTTAATGATTCAATACGAAAAGTGGAGAAGAAAAGTCAAGAGCAATTATCTGGGATGACTTCTGGTTTGAATTTACCACCAGGTATGAAACTACCTTTTTAACAAAATACGGATTTAAATGTCATATTCACCTTTATTGATAAGTTTAATCGAATCTTTGCGCTGTATGCCAGGGATTGGAGTTAAATCAGCTCAGAGAATTGCGTTTCATTTATTGGAGAGAGATCGTGATGGCGCAAAAAATTTATCAGCGAGTTTAATGAGCGCAGCTAATGATATTGGCCATTGTCGGAAGTGTAGAATGTTCAGTGAGCAAGAATTTTGCAACATATGCTCTGCAAGTGGTCGTGATGGAAAGTCTATTTGCGTAGTAGAGTCTCCAGCAGATGTTATGGCATTAGAGGATGCAACTGGCTATCGTGGCTTATATTTTATTTTAATGGGTCACCTTTCACCAATTGATGGTGTTGGTCCAGGAGAACTGGGTATGAATATACTGGATCAACGGTTGCAAGAAGACAGAATAACTGAGGTCATCATCGCCACAAACTCAACAGTGGAAGGTGATGCAACTGCTCATTATGTTGCTGAAATGGCTGCAGAATACCAAATAAGTGCAAGTAGAATAGCTCATGGTATACCTTTGGGTGGTGAGCTAGAATATAGTGACAGTGGTACTTTATCACACGCCTTCTATGGGCGAAGGACGATAGAGTAGTATAATGAACCCATGTGATGATTGTTTATTTTGCGGCATTATTAAAAAGAAGATTCATGCTGATGTAATTCATGAGACAGATGACATTCTTGCATTCCATGATATTAACCCAGAAGCACCCCATCATTATTTAATTATTCCTAAGAATCATATCGCTACTATTAACAATCTTAACTCTGATAATAGTTTCGTTATAGGGCTTATGTTTGAGGCTGCAGTTTTTTTGGCAAGAAAACTTGGTGTCGCTGAAACTGGTTATAGGGTTGTTATGAATTGTAATGAAGATGCAGGTCAATCGGTGTTTCATATTCATTTGCACTTTCTTGCAGGAAGGAATCTAACTTGGCCGCCAGGCTAGTTTAGTAGAAATTTTCTTTACTTTTTTGAGTAATATTTAATAATCTTTTATAACTGTCATATCTTCGCTGATCAATTCTTTCCTCATCAACTGCAACCTTAACCGCGCATGTATTTTCTTTAATATGCTGACAATTATGATATTTGCAATTTGCTCCTTCAGCTTCAATCTCAATAAAGCTTCCTGCTACTTGATATGCAGTATCGATGATGGGTGAGTAATCTCGAACTCCTGGTGAATCCATAACTTTTCCACCAAATTTAAGATTCAGAATACTAGAATTTACAGTGGTATGGCGACCTTCGTTTTTTTTTGTTGAAATTTCTTGAGTTAATTGATTTGACTCAAGTGCAATAACATTAATCAGAGATGATTTTCCAACTCCTGATTGCCCAACAAATATCGTCATTTCATCTTGTAAGAGTGTCATGATAGCTTTTAGATTGGATTTTTTTTTAGCGCTACAATCGATAGTGGGATAACCTAGTTTCCTATATGTATCCAGTATCTTTGTGTAGGTAGGGGAGCACCAATTTAGATCAGCTTTATTATTAATAACACAAGCTTTAATTCCCATAGATTCAGCGGCACCAATATATCTATCTACAATAAACCAGTCTGGTTTTGGGGGATCAGAGGTTACAATTGCTATCATACTTATATTAGCTGCAATAATTTCTCTTTTGTGGTTGTTATTATTTCTTGTTAGTTCATTGCTTCTTGGTTTTATTGCATTAATTAACCAATCATCTTCATTTAGAATCGGTGAAGTTTCAATATGATCTCCACAGACTGGTTTTAATCTTTTACCTTTAATTTTTGCGAAGCAGACTTGGCCATCAGCTCTTTCAATAAGCATTCTTTGGCTATATGTAGCTATAATTGTCGCTGTCTGGGTTACATTAGTATTCATTTAAAGGTATGTTAACGCTCTATTATCGTTATTTATAGTTTAATATATTAATATTTTAAGAGAGCTCTTTGTTGAGACATCAAAAAAGTTAAATATAATTTATGGAAATTAAAATGGAAAGAGCTAATTCGACTGCGAGTAAAAAGTTAGTTTGGGTAGATCTAGAAATGACCGGTCTGGATACGCAACAAGATAATATCATTGAGATTGCAACCATTGTGACGGATTATGAATTAAATATTATTGCTGAAGGTCCTGAAATGGCCATCCATCAACCTATAGAAATAATGTCAAAAATGGACTCATGGAATACTGAGCACCATAAACAGTCTGGATTAACAGATAAAGTATTAAATAGTAAAATCACGATAAGAGCAGCGGAGCTGGAGACAATTAAATTTTTGGAGCAATATTTAAAGGCGGGTGAGTCTCCAATATGTGGCAATAGTATTTGTCAAGATAGGCGTTTTTTGGCCAGACAAATGCCTGAGCTGGAAAATTTTTTTCATTATCGGAATCTTGATGTTAGTAGTCTAAAAATTCTAGCTCAAATGTGGCACCCACAAATAATATCTAAAGTGATAAAAAAATCTAAACACAGAGCTTTGGATGATATAAAAGATTCGATAAATGAATTGGCTGTGTATCGGGCTCATTTATTTGGTCTTGATAGAATTAAGGATTAATATGAAAGAAAAGCCAGATGCACCGGCAACCCAAAGAAATAAAAGACCTATTTTAACTATTCTTAAAAAAGAGATACAAGATTCATCGGTAATTTTAGAGATTGGATCTGGTACAGGTCAGCATGCAATCTTTTTCGCAGAAAAAATGCCCTGGGTTACATGGCAAACTAGTGATGTTTTAAGTAATCATGAAGGGATTCAGGAATGGCTGGAGACTTATAAAGGAATTAATATTAAACCACCATTGGCGCTTGAGATCGGTTATGATCAATTAAACGTACCCACTATCTTTGATCATGTTTTTTCCTCTAATACATCTCACATAATGAGTTACAATAATGTGAAAAAAATGTTTGCGTTGATAGCTAAGATACTTCCCAAAGATGGAAAGTTTTTTTTATATGGCCCATTTAACATTGAATATGAATATACCAGTGATAGTAATCGCAATTTTGATGTTATGTTAAAAGAGAAGAGTACGTCGATGGGTATAAGAAATATCGAAGATCTGGATTTATTAGCTAAGCTAGGTGGATTAAGTAAGCACAAGCTTTGCAAAATGCCTGCTAACAATTTTCTCTCTATTTGGAAAAAATAAATCAGATCACGGTATTTTTATACTTCTTTCCCTGCCAGAGCCATCCATGTTTCAACAACAGTGTCAGGGTTTAGTGACATACTTTCTATATTTTTCTCTAAAAGCCAGGCGGCAAGATCTGGATGATCAGACGGACCTTGTCCACAGATGCCGATATACTTATTATGTTTCAAGCATGCATCGATAGACATTGATAACATCGCCTTTACTGCCTCATCTCGCTCATCAAAAATTTCTGCGACGAGACTTGAATCTCTGTCTAAACCCAATGTTAATTGGGTCATATCATTTGATCCTATTGACATCCCATCGAAGTATTCAAGGAATTTTTCGGCTAATATTGAATTTGATGGTAATTCAGACATCATGATAATTTTTAGATCGTCTCGACCACGTTCTAATTTATTATCAGATAATAGCTTGATAACATTTTTTGCTTGGGAGACTGTTCTGATGAATGGAATCATTAATTGAACATTTTTTAAGCCCATATCGATTCGCACTTTATTTATGGCAAGACATTCTAATTCGAAACAGTCCTGAAATTCATCTGAAATATATCGTCCTGCCCCTCTAAAACCTAGCATTGGATTTTCTTCATCTGGTTCAAAAAATTTACCACCAATAAGATTGGCATACTCATTAGATTTAAAATCTGACATTCTTACTATTACAGGTTTTGGTGCAAACGCTGCAGCTATAGTACTTATTCCTTCTGTTAATTTAGCTACAAAAAACTTTACCGGATCTTCGTATCCTGCCATTTGTATGTCTATTTGTGATTTAGTGTCTTTATCCATACTATCGTAATTTAAGAGAGCCTTAGGATGAACTCCTATCATTCTATTTATTATAAATTCAAGTCGAGCCAAGCCAACCCCATGATTTGGTATAGCTGCGAAGCTAAATGCACGGTCTGGATTACCCACATTCATCATTATTTTGACTGGAATCTCTGGGAGAGAGTTGATTTTGATCTGATTTTCTTCGAATTGAAGAATACCTTCATAGATGATGCCTTCATCACCTTCGGCACAACTCACAGTGACTTCTTGACCATCAAGTATAGATTTTGTTGCATTATTACAACCTACAACTGCTGGAATCCCCAGCTCCCTAGCAATAATTGCTGCGTGGCAAGTTCTGCCACCTCTATTTGTGATTATGGCAGAGGCTTTTTTCATTACCGGCTCCCAATCGGGGTCCGTCATGTCTGAAACTAAAACGTCCCCACTTTGAATTCGATTCATTTCGTTAACACTATTAATAATTTTGGCAGTTCCACTCCCTATTTTTTGTCCAATGCTCCTGCCTGTCGCAAGGATCGATGACTTTTCTTTGAGGTTAAAACGGTTGATTGTTTTTCCACTCCGACTTTGCACTGTTTCAGGTCTTGCCTGAAGAATATATAATTGACCATCAGAACCATCTTTCCCCCACTCAATATCCATTGGTCGACCATAATGTTTTTCTATTAACAATGCAGACTTTGATAGCTCGATAATTTCGTTATCGCTAATAGAGAATTTTTGCGAATCAGTTTTAGGGACATCAATAATTTGAACAGTTTTACCAAGATTAGTATTTTCTCTCAGGATCATTTTTGTAGCTTTGTCACCAAGTGTTTTTCTGAGAATGGGATGATGATTACTCTCCAACGCTTGTTTATATACATAAAATTCATCAGGATTGACTGAGCCTTGAACAACTGTTTCACCTAAACCATAGGATGATGTGATAAAAACAGCTTCTCTGAATCCAGATTCAGTATCTAAAGTAAACATTACACCCGCTGCACCAATATCACTTCGAACCATATGCTGAAATCCTACTGAAAGGGCGACCAATGAGTGGTCAAATCCTTGGTGAACTCGATATGCTATAGCCCTATCTGTAAACAGAGATGCATATACATGATGCAATGCTTTTATCAGATTATCAAAACCTCTAATGTTTAAAAAAGTTTCTTGTTGGCCCGCAAATGATGCATCAGGAAGATCTTCAGCAGTTGCTGATGATCTTACAGCTAACGCAAGATCTTTTCCTTCTGTCATTTCTTCCCATGCACAATAAATTTCTGACATTAATTTTTTTGGTAATTCTGTTTCTAGCACCCATTTTCTTATTTTTTTTCCAGTTTCTGCTAAGGTGGATAAATCATCTACATCAAGTTCGGAGAGCACTTTATTGATTCTGTCACCTAGCTCTTTATGTTTCAAAAAATCTCGATATGCATGTGAGGTGGTAGCAAAACCACCCGGAACATTGATGCCTAGACTAGTCAAATTACCGATCATTTCACCTAGTGAGGCATTTTTACCCCCAACTAAATCAAGATCTTGCATGTTTAGTTCATTGAGTTTTTTGATATATGGATTTTGCATTTTTTTCTTGAGTTAATAAGTCACTAATTAGACAATAAGGATTAATTTCATTTATATAGGTCAATATTTACGTGCGTTTTGTTTATTTTCTCTCTGATCAAACTGGTGTTACCGCAGAAACGCTTGGCCACAGTTTAATTACTCAATTTGACGGACAAGATTTCCAACAAGTGACTTTGCCATTTATAGATAACGAAGACAAGGCAAAAGAAGCAGTTTTAAGAATTAATTCATCAAATAAAGAACAATCTAATAAACCGATTATTTTTTCTACGTTTATCAGTGAAGAACTTAGAGAGATAGTGAAAGAAGTAGATGGTTTGCATTTAGATATTTTTGATGTATTTCTTGAACCGCTAGAAAATGAATTAAAGTTAAAATCAACCAAGAAGAGTGGATTAGCACATGGTATGAGTGATGCAAATACCTATATGAAGCGGATAGAAGCAACGAACTATGCGCTTTCGAATGATGATGGTGGTGTCACCAGGCATTATGATAAGGCTGATATTATTTTGTTAGGGATCTCACGTTCAGGAAAGACGCCAACATGCCTGTATTTAGCTCTCCAATATGGCATTTACGCTGCAAACTTCCCTTTGACTGATGAAGAATTAGAGAACGGCGCAATTCCTAAATCATTAAATCCTCATAGAAAGAAATTATTTGGATTAACTATTTCAGCTGATAGGCTCAGGCAGATAAGAAAAGAGCGAAGAGCGATTGGTAATTATGCTTCAATCAAACAGATCAGTTATGAGATTCGTGAAGCCGAGAAACTATACGTAAAAAACTCTATTAAATTTGTTGATACTTCAGAGTTATCTATAGAAGAGATTTCAGGTAAAATTTTAGAAAAAACAGGCGTTCAAAGACGTTTTAGACCTTAATATCTATTATATTTTATACTCATGTATGACCATCAAATAAACCCCCAAACTATCGTTAAGCCAAATTCATTTACTGGGTTAATGACCTTGTATGAGAGTAATTTCCTGAGACTGATTGATCTTAAATCAGATTTTATGGATTTAGAGGGTGAGCATATCGCAAGATGTAAGAACGAGAATGATATAATTTTCACTATTACGAAAAAAGAAAAACATACTATTTTTTTCTCAATGTCCTATATTTTTGCAGATAAAATTAGTATTGAATATAAGCCCAACTTGAAAATTGTGGTATATTCGGATGGAAAGCTTGTACAGGTAACTGGCATTGATGAGACGCATGAATGCCCTGATTTCAATAAAATAACATTACCTCATAAATATATCATAAACCATTTATGGCGAAAAAATATCATCCTTAATAAGTGGTTAGAGCATTTAATTAATCTTAATTATAAGTTTGATTAATTTTTGAATTTTTATAAATATTCACCTGCTGATTTTTTTGTGCTGCGCTAGTTCCAATAATTATAAAGTCAGCAGCAATTGCTGCAGCTTCGTCAAGATGGATATCTTTTGATATCAATTCTTCTTGATTAGAATTTATGATTTCAGCATTTAGTTGATCTCTTTTTTCTTCACGTTTTTTTTGATCTTCCTTTGCCTCTTCTCTTTCTTTAGTTCTAATTTCAGCATTTAATGAAATAAGTTTTTTGTTCTTAGCATTTTTTATAGCCAAAGTGTCCTCATTAAGAAAAATCAAATTTGGATCCTCTTGTGATCTAATTTGATGGCTTTTGGATAATTCAGTAATTATCTTTTGTAACGAGCCACCGGCCTTGTACCTTGATGATCTTATTGTGTCCCATGGTAGAGCGGTTTTGCGAGCACTTTCACCTGTTGATTCAGTATCTATATATGATGGTAATTCAATATCAGGGTTTACCCCTCGATTTTGTGTGCTCTCTCCTGTTATTCGGTAATATTTTCCAATAGTCAATGTAAGCTGACCTAATTCCTCTTCATCTTGTTTTTTCACATAACGATCAAGCGGATAAAGATTTTGCACTGTACCTTTACCGAAAGTCTGTTGTCCAACTATAATTCCTCGATCGTAATCTTGAATTGCAGCTGCAAATATTTCTGATGCTGATGCACTATATCGATTCACAAGTACGATTAAAGGTCCATCATATATTGATCTGGGAACAGGATCTGGATCATCTAGTCTACTAATGCGACCTCTGGCATTGCGTAATTGTACAATTGGACCATTATCTATAAACAGGCCAGATAGAGCAGTTGCTTCAGTTAGGTGCCCACCACCATTATTACGAAGATCGATAATAAGCGCATCGATGCCATCACTATCTTTTTTAAAATCTAGCAGAAGACGCTTAACATCTGATGTTGTGCTAGTAAATTCATCGTCACCATTATTAAGAGCATTATAATCTCGATAAAAACTAGGTATATCTATAACACCAATATTGTATTCTTGGTTATTTTTTTGAATTTTAATTTGATTGCTCTTTGCAGCAGATTCCTCAAGTTTGACCTGATCCCTGGTAAGACTAATAATTTCTGTTGGTTCACTAGGCGATAATTCACTTGGAGATATTTCAAGACGCACAACAGTTTCTGCGGGCCCTCTAATTAATTGCACAACATCATCTAATCTCCAACCAACAACATCAACTAATTCTCCATTTTCGCCTTGACCTATTGCAGATATCCTATCTTTTGGTTTGAGCTTGCCATCAATCGCTGCTGGTCCACCAGGAATAATATTTACAATTGATACATATTCATCTTCAATAGAAAGTGACGCACCAATCCCAAAATAAGATAGACTCATTTGTATCTGATACTCTTCCGAGTTTCTGGGTGAAAAATAACTGGAGTGAGGGTCTAGTGTATGCACGAAAGAGTTCATGAAAGTCTCAAAAACATCATCACTATTAATTTGTTGAAGCTGTTTTAGAAATCGTTCATATCGTTTGGTGAGGAGTTTCTTTATCTCAGACCACTCTTTTTCATTTAAAGTAAGGTTTAACGCATCATTTTTAACACGTTTTTTCCATAACTCATCAAGGTCATTTGTTGTGGATGGCCATGGCTCATCCGATCGATCAAATTGGTATTCCTCTATCAGTGTATAGTTAGGCTCATTATCTAGAATCGAGATAGCATATTGCATCCTGCTTATTGCGCGTACTCTATATTTTTCAAATATTTCAAATGCAGGTTGCAAGGATGCAGGGCCCAGCATATCATCAATTTTAAATCTAATTGATTCAAACGATTCAACGTCTGATTTTAAGAAATAAGAACGATTTCCGTCAAGGTTTTTTATGTAATTATTGAGTACTTCGGAAGATAATTCATCGTTTACTTTTGTGTGATTATAGTGTGCTCGTTCTATCAAGCGTTGTACTAGAGCCCCAATTTTTTCATGTCTTGATTCAGCATTTAGTGATAACTCAACTTCATCATTAGCAATAAGACTTGTTGAAAAAAACACAAAAGAAGTGAATAAAAAAATAATATTATTATTAAATTTTCTTATGATATAGCTCAAGTTAGTTTATCCTTTATTTTAAATGTTATTTTTATAATTACGTAAACTAGGTAAGGGGAGAGTGAAATAAACCATGCTGCAAGACTTCCGCCTCTAAGCATCTTGAAATATTCTATATAGTATCCTGTAAAACCCTCACCAGCATATTTTCCAAAGATAAAATCATTAATAGCAAAAAAAATAAATGGCAATATAAAAAGTCCCGCTAGCAGAAAAGAAAAGAGAGTTATTACATATTTCATTTTATTGTTTGTTTGTTATTAAATATATTTAAAAGTTGAGTAACGATATCAATATAATGAGTATAAAATTAATTATCCAGCAATAAAGATTTTAAGTTGATCAGATAATCCCTTACATGCTTTTGCTTGCGTTCTTGCGAATAATGGAATTGGCACTACTATTGCTGGCATAAAAGAAGTTCCACTGTATTCTGCACTAATATTACCCTCGTTTTTTGTATCTTGTATATCCCATATGGTTGCTTCATAGTTAGAGTCATTTTGCCACCAGGCAAAGCCGAAGCAACCGCCTCCAGTAGGTCCTACCGCACATGACATACTACCACCACCACCACTGCTATCCGTATTACCATCTAGCCAAATTATGTAGCGTAAATTCTGTCCATCAATAGCGTCCTTAACTTGATTTCGCGTTAATAATTTAGCAAGGCTTAGCGTATCGCTTGGAGCTGTTCTGGGCTCAAACCATGGAAAAAGTGAATCTTTAAAGCTCCTAGTTGGTATCACCCTGATCCCACTAGATCCTTTACTTATGTTTGATCCAATGCACTTTATGAAATCACTCTCAGTATCGTTACCAAGATGATAACTTTTAGCTAGTATAACAACGCCTTCACCTTCACCAATGCCGGTATTGCCGATGCGATTATCTTCGATTCTGGCTGTGACACAAGCATTTAGTGTTAAAACTACGAGCACTAATAGCCTGAAGATTTTTTTATGAGTTGCTTGCTTGACAGTTTTAAATGAATTTATCTTCATGATTGTAGGTTGTTAAATTCTTGAGTTTTTTCTAATTGTAGGATGATAAGGGCAGCAGCATCCCTCATGGCCAATATAGCTGCTTGTGCTAAATCTTGCTCATCAGAAAATGTAGAAGTTGAAGTTTTTCCATACGCACTTATTGGCCAGTTAACAATCTCCTCACCATTATAATCGAATATTTTAACTCTATAACGAATCCAAACTGAGAAAGTTTCATCCTGACTTTGTTCCGGTACTGAGAATTCAATTGCATCAATACTTGGGTAAATAGTAAAGTCAAAATTATCAGAAGTATCTGTATCTGGAGTATCTATAACTTTACTTATAGTAAAGAAGGATCTAAAGACTTCATTGAAGAGGAGTATGTTGGATCGTGTAAAGTCTACCTGCCAAGATTTTTTCCCAATCACTTTTTCTTCATGAATAAAGCTATCGAAATTCTCAGGATAAATGATTGCCACAGTATATGGTAATTGATTTATCAGGAGTTTTGGTATATTTGGATCGTTAATTTTAACTTGAGAAGAGCAACCATTTAAAATGGTCAAAATTATTACTAAACTGAAAATTTTTAACTTCATATCAAGACTTTAGACTGCGTAATCGCCAAGCGCAAGAAGCAGATGCAACAAACTTACGATTGGTTACAATAATATATTTAAAGGCGGCTCTTGTGTTAGCGATAGCTGCTCTCTTAGAGATAGGATGTGATCATCCCAAAATCGAGGAGTGCCAAACCAAGGAAATGCAATTTTAAATGCAGGGTCATCCCATCGCTTAGCGATCCAAGCGGTATAATGAAGTATTCTAAGAGATCTTAGTGCCTCAATAAGATGTAACTCCCTGTAATCAAAAGTTCGAAATTCTTCGTAACCTTCAAGTAACAGGGCCATTTGTTTTTCCTGATCCTCTCTGCTGCCGGATAAAAACATCCATAGATCTTGTATAGAAGGTCCATTTCGGGCGTCATCAAGGTCAACTATTTTAATCATTTCATTTTGCGTTAGTATATTACTGGGATGAAGATCCCCATGAATTTTGAATGCCTTGTAACCCCCACATGTCTTAAAACATTTTTTAATATTTTCAAATAGGTCACTAATGATACTTGTATATGCCCTATCTATGTCTGGCGGTATAAAAGAGTTATCAAGTAAAAACTTTGTTGATTGGTATCCATAACTTTGAATATCGAGGTTTGGCCTATATTCAAATTTACTAAACTCACTATGTAAGTGAATTCTAGCAACCAGCCTTCCAAGTTGTTTAAGTGTTTCATCATTATCCAGATCAGGTGCTCTTCCTCCAAAACATTCCCACAGAGAAAATCTAAAAGATTTATAATGATGCAATGTTTTATTATTAATCTTCACCGGTTCAATTATGGGTATATCTAGTCTTACCAATTCTTGAGCGAATTGATGCTCTTCCATGATAGCAAGATCACACCATCTTTGAGGTCGATAGAATTTTATTACTACATTAGAATCATCTTCTAAACCCAGCCTATAGACGCGATTTTCATAACTATTCAGCGCTAATATCTCTCCATTATCTCGATAGTTTAGTGAATTGAGTGCATTTAATATTTCATCTGGCCCAAGATTGGCATATGCAGGATCTAATTTATTTTTAAGTCTCACTATTAGAGGGTAGCACTTTTATTTAGTTGATCGGGCTATCTTGACGCTCTTTTACGCTCTACTTCTGTGAGTAATTTCTTCCTTATCCTAATATTACTCGGTGTTACTTCAACCAATTCATCATCATTTATAAATTCCAACGCCTGTTCTAGTGAGAAATTTATGGGTGGAGTAAGAACTATATTCTCATCATTGCCTGACGCTCTCATATTATTCAACTGTTTTGCTTTTGTGGGGTTTACATTTAGATCATCATTACGGCTATTAATTCCGATAATCATACCTTCGTATATCTCATCTGCATGTCTGGCCATTAATTTTCCACGTTCTTGAAGGTTGTAAAGGGCATATGCAAGAGCTTTCCCAGTAACCATAGAAATTAAGACACCATTATTACGTTGACCCAGAGTGGACTCTATCCGTAAGTCATACTTGTCAAAGATATGATAAATCAAACCAGTACCAGATGTGGCAGATAAATATTCTGTTCTAAATCCAATCAAACCTCGTGTTGGGATGTTGTAATCTAATCTAACCCTGCCTTTGCCATCAGGTATCATTTCAAGTAATTTACCTTTTCGATCAGCTAATTTCGTCATGATAGTACCTTGGTAATCCTCTTCAAAGTCAACTGTCAGTTGTTCCCATGGTTCATATATTTGGTTATCAACTTCACGATAGATTACTTCAGGTCTAGAGACGGCAAGCTCAAAACCCTCTCTACGCATATTTTCAATTAATATTGAAAGGTGAAGCTCACCTCTACCTGAAACGCGGAATTTGTCAGGATCATCAGTATTCTCGACTCTTAAGGCAACATTATGAGTCAGCTCTTTTGTTAAGCGTTCGTGAATTTGTCTACTTGTTAAGAATTTGCCATCCTTACCTGAAAATGGGGATTTGTTTACCTGAAAAGTCATGCTTATTGTAGGTTCGTCAACTTTAAGTGGGGGTAGTGGTTCTATATGCTCTCGACTACATAGAGTATCTGATATAGATAGATCCTCTATACCAGATACGGTAATTATATCTCCAGCATGAGCAGAATTAATTTTTACTCTTTTTAGTCCATCAAAACCAAATAAATCCAATATTCTGGCATTTCTTGTGGCGTCATTTTTTGAAGCAATAGTGATGGGTGAATTTGTATTTATTTCACCACGCTGAATTCTTCCTGTACCTAATAAACCAATATACGAATCATAGCCCAAACTCGAGATTTGCATCTGAAATGGACCTTCAAGATCGACTAGTGGTGGAGGAACATCTGATATAATGGTATTGAGTAAAGGAGTCATATCACTATCTTTGTCCTCTGGGTTGAGGCTTGAATAACCTGACAAAGCTGAAGCGTAAACGACAGCAAAATCAAGTTGATCATCAGTTGCCCCAAGTCTATCAAATAGATCAAAAGTTTGATCGAGAACCCAATTAGGTCGCGCACCATTTCGATCAATTTTGTTAATAACCACTATTGGTTTTAGACCTCTTGCAAAAGCTTTTTGAGTGACAAATCTGGTTTGCGGCATCGGGCCATCAACAGCATCAACTAAAAGAAGTACACTATCTACCATAGAGAGTATTCTTTCCACTTCGCCACCAAAATCTGCGTGACCAGGTGTATCAACTATATTAATCTGGTGGTCATTCCAGGTAATCGCAGTATTTTTTGATAATATAGTGATACCGCGCTCTCTTTCAAGATCATTTGAATCCATAGCTCTTTCTTGAGATTTAGCACGAGGATCAAGAGTGCCTGAATATTTTAGTAGTTGATCAACAAGTGTAGTTTTACCATGATCAACATGAGCTATAATTGCAATATTTCGAATATTGTTAATTTTTGGCATAATTTATTGTCACTATAAATGATTAGTGCTGGATTCGAGTCAGTAGAGAAGTATCGCTATTCTATAATATTTTGAATGTCACGCCAGCTTTTGTTTGAAGTCTAGAGATTAATTTTTCTGATAGCGCTGATGCTGGTGTCCAAACTCCACCTTTGGTTTCAACTTCATCACAAGCCAGACAAATTGCAGTTTCACTTAGCATTTTACTCGTTGAACCATAACCAGGATCGCGATCACCACATACTTCAATAGTTAATTTTTGATTATCTTTTGTTTTACCTATGAGAAGTAATTTGAAAAACCCAGTTTTACGTTGATGTGCATTAGGGCCTTGCCCTGGTTTAGGTAGCAGTTTTTCTATAAAAAATTTTCTTGTGAAGCTTATCGAGCTGAAAATATAGAATAAACCAATAGTAAGTGTTAAGAGCTTTGCTTTTAGAGAGCCACTAATTTTTTTCCCACTTATAACACTCTCAGAATATGAAAAATCTTTACCATATCGATAATTCAGAAGGGCATTAGTCCTTCTAACAATCCTAGTATTGATCGCAGCCATGATGAAGGGCGCGGTCCAAGCGTTAATTGTTTCATTATATTTAGATGATCTTTGATCATATTTATCCGGCCCTGTCATCTCGTCACGTGGATTTAAACTGTAGGGATGGGCGACAATCTTTGCGGTGTCGCGATTTTTTCCACCTTCAATAATAACATTCAAAATACTAGCTACTGTCCCACCACTTGCGCCTCCTTTCATAGCTTTAACAAATAATGAAATTTTTTTGAGTGGCTGTTGAAATCTTTTTAATGCTTCTCGTTGCATAAAAAAGACGCCTAGATCAGATGGGATAGAGTCAAACCCACAAGAATGAATAATGCGTGAGCCATTTTTTTCCGCTTCTTCCTGATGCGTGTCTATCATTTTTCTTATCCATTGTGTTTCACCCGCTAGATCACAGTAATCCGTACCATTTGAAACACATGACTGTACTAACTTGGATCCATATTTTGCATAAGGGCCTACTGTCGTCAATATAACTTTAGTTTGGGAGGTTAACTTATTTAATGCAGATATATCATTACTATCAGCAGTAATGAGGTTGATTTTGGGGCTAATGATGTGAGAATTCTTTTCTATTATCTCGTTGAGTGTAGTTTTTAACTTTTCTGGGTTTCTACCTGCAATAGCCCAAGAAAAGTTTTCGCTGTTGGGATAATTAATATAGAAATATTCAGTAATTAATTTGCCAGTAAAGCTGGAGGCGCCATAGATTATGACATCATATATCATATTATTATTTGATTTACCCGTCTTCATAAATGCAAGAGTATGTGAACATGACTTAGCTATCAACAAATAACTAAGGTATCTTTAGTATCTGATGAGAATATTTTGAGAATATATATTAACTTTTATGAAAAAATCAGAACATGGTGAAACTTTAGAGACATATAAGCGACTCTGGCGTTATGTTATTCCTTACAAAGTTATAGGTGGTGTAGCTGTTATTGCGATGGCATCAACTGCTTTTGTAGAGACAGCAATGGTTGCATTAATTGAACCTTTATTGGATGAGGCGCTGGTTGCAAAAAATCTGGAAGCTTCAAAATGGCTTCCATTCGCATTTGTACTTATCTTTATTGCGCGAGGTATATCTGGTTTTGCCTCAGAAGCATCGCTTGGCTGGATAGGAAGAGGGGTGATTAGTTCGTTGAGAAGAGAGGTATTTGAAAAATTTCTCTATTTGCCAACGAAATATTTTGAGAACAATACAACAGGTAGGCTCCTTTCCAGAATGACATATAATGTTGAGATGGTTGCAGAGTCTGTAACCAATGTGGTAACTATACTTGTAAGAGATGTACTAACAGTATTTGCTGCGATCGCTCTTATGATTTATCAAAGCCCTAAATTATTCTTCACCGTTGCACTTGTTCTTCCTTTAATCACGATGCTAGTGAAATTCCTTGGGTCTGTTTTTCGCCGATACAGTCAAAGGATACAGGATTCAATTGGTGAAGTAACTCAAGTTACAGAAGAAGCTCTTACAAGCCATAAAATCATTAAGATATTTGGTGGGCAGGAATACGAATTGGAGCGTCTGATTGGGATTGATGAAGATAATCGTAAGCAAAACTTAAAATTAATTCGTTCCCGATCGATGGGTGTAGCTGTTACTCAAGTATTATTTGGATTCGGGTTGGCAGGAGTAATCTATTTTGCTGGCGTGGAATCAGTTAATGGAGATTTAAGCCCGGGTAGCTTTATGTCCTTCTTTGGTGCAATGATGTTGATGCTTCAACCGATTAGAAGAATTACTAATGTTAATGCTATTTTACAACGTGGAATGGCAGCAAGCTCAAGTTTATTTGAAATAATTGATGAGCCCAGTGAGAGTGAGAGGGGACTAGAATCACCTGGGATATGCTCCGGTAAGATTGAGTTTAAAAATGTTAATTTTTCTTATGATGGTAAATTAAAGATTATTGATGACGTTTCATTTACTGTTACGAGCGGTCAATCTCTTGCTATAGTAGGTCATTCTGGTAGCGGTAAATCCACACTAATAAATTTATTACCCAGGTTCTATGAATATGAGAGTGGAGAAATTTTACTTGATGATATTGCTCTTCAAGACTATGAGACAAGAAATCTAAGACAAAAAATAAGTTTAGTAAGTCAGGATGTGGTTTTATTTAATGATTCAATTTTAAATAATCTCGCTTATGGAGAACTAAGAGGCCGATCAAAAGATGATCTATTAAATGCTGCTAAATTAGCACGCATATTGGAGTTTTCTGACAATTTTCCAAATGGATTAGATACTATTATTGGTGATAAGGGGGTTTTATTATCGGGTGGTCAGCGACAACGAATTGCAATAGGTCGGGCTATTTTAAAAGATGCCCCGATTTTGATACTTGATGAAGCAACTTCGTCTTTGGATACGAAGTCAGAGTATGATATTCAAGCAGCTTTAAAGGATCTAATGAAAAATCGAACAACATTGGTAGTTGCCCACCGACTGTCAACCATTGAGAGTGCCGATCAAATAATTGTCCTTGAAAAAGGACAAATAGTAGAAAAAGGTGATCACAAGACTTTACTTTCAAATAATAGTTTTTATTCAGACCTTCATCGTCTCCAATTTAAAGAAAAATAAGTTATTCTAGATCATGTATAGATATATACAAAAGTGGTTTTTGAAAGTTTGGTATTCGCAAAATCGATGGTATTTATTCTTCATACCCTTAAGTTGCTTGTTTTATCTGCTGAGCACTTCTAGAAGATGGTTTTATAAGAATGGCCTCTTAAGACGTTATAAGGCTAAATATCCTGTCATTGTAATTGGAAATATTACAGTGGGGGGCACAGGTAAGACCCCAATAGTTATATGGATAGCTAATTATTTTATTTCAATCGGCTATAAACCAGCAATCATTAGTCGAGGCTATAGTGGTAAGGTTGGCAGTAACCCAATAGAGGTGTCAGGCTGCTCAGATGTAAGATTGGTAGGTGATGAAGCGTTGATGATTGCCATAAAATCTGACTGCCCTGTAATCATTCATCCTGATAGAGTATTAGCTTTAAAATACTTGGCTGGAAGAGATATTGATCTTGTAATATCAGATGACGGTCTTCAACATTACAAGCTACATCGAGATTATGAGATTGTTACAGTGGATGGGCAACGTATGTTTGGTAATAATCGATTATTACCTGCAGGTCCCCTTAGGGAATCTATATCAAGGCTAGATAGCGTGGACACTGTGTTAATACAAAAAGAAACTACAGGGTATAATCAAGTAGGTGATTTTTATCTTGATGGTAAATATGCTATTAATTTGATTTCAGGGGAAGTGAGAGCTTTTGAAAAGTTTTTAGATAAAAATGTCCATGCCATAGCAGGAATTGGGAATCCTGAACGATTCTTTAGATTTATGACAAATAAAGGATTTAATGTTACACAGCATCATTTTGAAGATCATAGGCAATACTCATTAAAAGATATAACTTTTAATGACGAGCTTAATGTTTTTATGACTGAGAAGGATATGACTAAATGCCAAGATTTTAATAATGAAAAATTATGGTATGTACCAGTTGATGTTGTTATTAATGATTCAAATATAAAATGGTTGAATGATATAAAATATATTTTAGATAAAGGCTATAAATGATTGATTACAATATAGTTATACCTGCTAGGTATTATTCAAATCGTCTCCCCGGGAAACCCTTAATTGATATTCTAGGTAAGACGATGATTGAGAGAGTTTGGTTAAATGCCAATATGAGTTTAGCTCAAGAAATAGTAATTGCTACGGATGATGAACGAATTGCTGATAAGGCGAATGATTTTGGTGCTAATGTTTGCTTAACTTCCGATAAACATGAATCTGGTACTGATCGGATAACTGAAGTTATTGAGCGCTTAGAGTGGCCTAATGATAAAATTGTTTTAAATCTTCAGGGTGATGAACCACTCCTTCCTGCTACCCTAATGAATGAATGCGCCGCATTATTAGCTGACAAGAATATTGATATTGGAACATTAGCATCTCCATTTCTAAGTAAAGAAGATTGGTTGAGCCCGAATATGGTAAAAGTAGTGACAGATTGTGATGGATGTGCAATGTTTTTTAGTCGATCACCAATTCCTCATTCTACTAATTTTGAAATTAATTCAATGAATAGGAATGTAGTTCATCATCATGGTATTTATGCTTACTCATGTAAATCATTGAGAAAGCTTCAAGGCTTTACTGCCCCTCAAATTCAGGTGAATGAAAATTTAGAGCAGTTAAAGGCGTTATTTCATGGAATGCGGATCAAAGTAGGTATAGCTAGCATCCCACCTGGAATAAGCATCGATGTTGCTGAAGATATTGAGCTCGTGATCAGAGCCTTGAGCTAAATATTTTAAATACTACCTTTAAGGCATCTAGAAAAAAATGGAAAATCATCGGTAACCATATAATGATAGATACCTTCTGGAAATTCTGGAGTTACACTAAATCTTCCATTGCATTGATCTAGGTCACCAGAGTTAGCGATATATTCAAAATCTTGAGTAAATGCGCTCATCACTATTGCATCGCCAGTCCTTAAGTTGATGTTGGGTCGGTTGCTGCCTGTAGTCGTTTTAAGTTGCCAGCTTGGTTTCATAATTTTAATCGAACTATTGAGATTATTGATATCAGTATAACCATATCTAGCATAGACTGGAAAACCGTCTGCCGCCCATCCAATGAGACTCATTGCTCTACCTTTACCAAGTTTTTCAAGATAAAGTTCTGGCATGCCATGATAATGATAGGCGCCACCAGGTTGAACATGCGCGTGATTCATATCATCGCCAAAGTCAAAAGTATCATGCCCGAGTGCTTCGATATTCCAGGATCCTGAACCTCCAGCTAATGAACAATTTCCTGAGTTATCACACTTACCTGCTGTACCTGGATCAAATTTAACACTATTAAGCGCGTAAGCAATTACTCCTTCAGGTCCGCCTACCGCGATCCCATTTTCATTCGAAATATTAGGGTTATTAGTAAATGTTTTGTTAATTAACTGCACACTTATAGTGTTAGGGTTATTCGAGTTCGGAAATGTTCCAACCTCGTGATTTGGTATTCCATTTCCTGTCAGGATTCTATCTTGTGTATTGCAGGTCCAACCATAACTGCTATTAGCATTTATAGATTCATCATTATTGTATGTTAATTCATTTAAGTCACATAAAATATTATCAGTTGAATATGTTACTGCTTGCGAATCCTTAGTAGAGCTGTTATCGGACGTTGATTGATTTAATGAAGATTCTGAATTGGCGCCTGTGTCTATAGATTTGCCCCCACAACCGCTTATGATTAAAAGTAAAAAGATTGAAGATAAATATCTCAGATTGAACATTATTGGACTCTATTTGCGAATAAGTTTTATTATTGTAACTAAGGTGCAAATTAAGAAATTACAAGATTTGTCAAAAATTATTAAGTTTTCAAGGGG
>Ga0055584_100000547_pt1 | contig 35704 bp, 39 predicted proteins | sample OSDHelmetaG_FD_58716 | JGI IMG/M metagenome (GOLD analysis project Ga0055584, IMG submission 58716) | Pelagic marine sediment microbial communities from the LTER site Helgoland, North Sea, for post-phytoplankton bloom and carbon turnover... | ecosystem: Environmental > Aquatic > Marine >...
TATTCCATGGAATATTCTGAATTGGAACCAGTAGTAAATAATTTTCAGACATTCATGCAAGCACAAGCTGATCTCGATGAAGCCCGGATCATGCAAAAAGATAGTGATCCGGATTTGCGGCAAATGGGTGATGAGGAAGCGGCTCTGGCTGAAGAAAAATTAGGAAAGTTAGAGTTAGATTTACAAAAGCTTTTACTACCAAGAGACCCAAAAGATAGCTGTAATGTTTTTCTCGAAATTCGTGCTGGCACTGGTGGTGATGAAGCCGCTATTTTTTCTGGTGACTTGTTCAGAATGTATTCGCGTTATGCAGAGTCTCAGGGTTGGAAAATGGAAATTATTAGCGAAAGGTCCGGTGAGCATGGTGGTTATAAAGAAATAATTAGTCGGGTAGCAGGCAAAAATGTATTTGCTAATCTTAAGTTTGAATCGGGTGCCCACCGAGTACAAAGAGTTCCAGAAACTGAAACTCAGGGCAGAGTTCATACCTCAGCGTGCACTGTTGCTGTTATGCCTGAAGTAGACGATATAGAAGAAATTGAAATAAATAAAAATGACTTACGTGTTGATACCTTTCGTGCCAGTGGCGCCGGCGGGCAGCATGTTAATAAAACTGATTCTGCAATCCGGTTGACACATTTACCCAGCGGCATAGTAGTGGAATGTCAGGATGAACGTTCCCAGCATAAAAATAAGGCCAGAGCTATGTCTTTATTGCAGGCTAAACTTCAAGCCACGGCCGAAGCTGAACAACAACAGGAACAATCTGATGCCAGACGTAACCTGGTGGGCAGCGGAGATCGTTCTGAGAAAATCCGCACCTATAATTATCCAGATGGTCGTATCACTGACCATCGAATTAAGCTGACCCTTTATAAATTAAATGATGTCATGGCAGGAGATTTAAGTGATGTTATTCAACCACTCATTAATGAACATCAAGCTGATCAACTAGCTGACTTAGCGTCATAATCTACTTCTATACCTAGGAGAACTTGGTAGCGAGTGCAAATCCAGCAAGCCTTAAACCATCCTATATCTCAATTAGGCGCAAGTGAAAGTCCACACTTGGACGCAGAGCTTTTATTGGCTCATGTGCTTGATAAAACCCGCGAATATTTAATTACCTGGCCGGAAACTGTTTTAAAAGAGTCTGAGCAACAAACATTTTTAAATTTACTCCAGCAAAGAGTGTTAGGACAGCCCATCGCTTATCTAATTGGTTCAAAAGCTTTCTGGAATTTTGATTTAATAATAACAGCTGATGTGTTGATACCTCGCCCGGAAACAGAATTGTTAATTGAAATAATTCTTGAACATTTAGACACTAACAAAAAATTGCTGGCTGATCTTGGCACAGGCTCTGGCGCCATTGCTTTAGCTTTGGCAAGTGAAAGGACTAAATGGCAGGTCGTTGCAACTGATAGTAGTGAAGCCGCTTTAAAAATAGCCGAGGAAAATGCGAAAAATTTAAATGTAAGCAATATTGAATTCAGGCACGGATCTTGGGCTGCAGCGTTAAATAGCGAACTCTATGATGCGATTGTTTCCAATCCCCCCTATATAGACAAAGCTGATAAACACTTAAAGCAAGGTGATGTAAGGTTTGAACCTAAGCAAGCATTAGTCGCTGAAGAACAGGGTTTAGCTGATTTAAAGCAAATAGCAGCTCAAGCACTGGATAAATTAAAGCCTAGCGCTATCTTGTTACTTGAGCATGGTTGTCAACAAGGTGAGGCTGTCAGACATCTATTAGAGCAATCAGGGTACAATAATATTCAAAGTTATAAAGACCTAGCAGGCCTTGAAAGAGCAACTATGGCTCGCAGGTAATTATCAAAACATAGTTTTAAATAATAGTTTTAAATAATAGTTTTAAATAATAGTTTTAAAAAATAATTATAAAAAGTTATTAACAAAAAATATAATTGAAAATTATTAGAAAAAATTAATTAGATGAAAACATTAAATGAAATTATTTTTAAGTAGCATATTTGTGTTTTTTACTCTGACGCTATCTGCGCAGGATGTAGATTTCACCAACACTCTGCAACAAGCAGAGCAAGGTGATGCTGATGCGCAATATATGTTGGCCTTACTTTATGATAATGGCGTTGGTGTCGAAAGAGATCTTGCAGAAGCTGCTCGCTGGTATATTCAGGCGTCACAACAAGAGCATATTGCTGCGCAATATAATTTGGCGCAAATGTATCGCCTTGGTGATGGTTTACCTCAAGATATTGACCAAGCGCTTTACTGGTTTATGCAAGCTGCGGAAGAAGGTAATGACCCACAGGCACAATACGTATTGGGTGATATTTACCGCTTTGGCGAAGGAGTCGAACTTAATCATAATGAAGCGTTTCGTTGGTACATACTTGCAGCCGAACAAACATTAGTAGACGCTGAATATATGACAGGTATATTAATTGCCGATGGTGTTGGTGCACCGGAAAATGATTTCATGGCTTTGCGTTGGTTGCGGAAAGCTGCAAAGCAAGGTCATGCTTCTGCATTTTATGCTCTCGGTGAAATGTATGAAAAGGGTGAGGGAATAGAAGAGAGTCCAGTCCAAGCTTTTGTCTGGTTTGCCGCAGCAAGTGAGTTAGGTAATACACAAGCTGAAAGTCATCTTGATCTTTTAGCATCTAATCTGGAATCTGAATTGTTAACCCAGGCGGAAACCTTAGCCCAAATCTGCATAGCTTCTGTATTCCAAACCTGCGAATAAATACTATTTATGACGATGAATGACGATCAATTATTACGATACAGCCGACAAATAATGCTTCCAGGCTTGGATGTCGCGGGTCAAGAAAAGTTATTGGCGGCAAATGTTTTAATAATTGGCGCAGGTGGGCTTGGTTGCCCAGCGGCAATGTATCTTGCCAGCGCTGGTATTGGGCAGATTACGATAGCCGATGATGATGTGGTCGATTTGAGTAATCTACAACGGCAGATAGCTCATCACACAAGTTCATTAGGCCTTAGTAAGGCCGCTTCCCTGAAAGAAACTTTATTACAGCTTAATCCTGAAATCACAGTGACAGCTGTTGCACAGCGTTTGCAAGATGAAACTTTATCGGCCGAAATAAATAAGACCGATGTCGTCGTGGATTGTAGTGATAATCTTGGCACCCGTTTGGAGATAAATCAGTATTGCAGGCAGCATAAAGTGCCACTGGTGTCTGGTGCAGCTATTCGTATGGAAGCGCAACTCAGTGTTTTTGATCATCGTTTACCTGAAAGTCCTTGTTATCAATGCCTTTATGATGAAGACAGTAAATTATCACTTAGCTGTTCTGAAAGTGGCGTGATTGCACCTCTGGTAGGAATCATTGGTTCAATGCAGGCTCTGGAAGTTATAAAACTGGTTTGTGGAATTGGAGAGTCAGTTTGTGGCCGTTTGTTGTTACTGGATGCAGCTACTATGCAATGGCAGGAAATACGCCTAGAAAAAAACCAACAATGTTCTTTGTGCAGTTAATGTTCTTTGTACAGTTAGTAGAGGACGTTTTGAATGTGCATGTTTATTTTTGAGATTGAACTAGCGTTTACGGATTAACATAAAATTTTTTTATGCTAATATTTATACCTTCGATTATTTATGGGCCTAGTCATTATCATGAACCAAAGTAACTTTTTTCCACGAACAAATCTGAGCTTAATACTTGCTAGTTTTTTACTCTTAGTGAGCTGTAGTCAGGAAGCAGAAAACCAACAAGCCAATCAACAAAATAATCAAGTGCCTGTTGAAAACAGTAATACTTCGAATGTATATGCTGATGACATTTATACCAATGCTCGTATATATACCTTAGATAACGCCTTGCCATGGGCTGAAGCGATTGCAGTTAAAGATGGAGAGATTCTTGCTGTGGGTAGCAACAATGAAGTTATGGCAATGGTTGGCCCTGATACGAACTCAACTGACCTTGAAGGTAGGATGATGATGCCAGGGATACATGACACACATGCTCACCCTGTGGATGCTGGTATCACCGAACTTTACGAATGCAGTTTCCGAACCACTAATTTAACAGAAGCTCTAGAAACAATAAGAGGCTGTGCAGCAGATGCTGAGCCGGGAGCATGGATCACTGGCGGGCAATGGTTCGAAAGCTATTTCGAAGAAGGCGTAATGCCTAAATCGGTTCTAGATGATTTATCTATAGAAAATCCCATTTTTTTTATGGATTGGTCTGTTCATAATGCCTGGTTAAATAGCAGGGCATTGGATTTACTTGCTATAACAAATGACACGCCCAACCCAAACGGTGGCGCAGTCGTCCGCGACTTAAATTCCGGGGAATCGACAGGAATATTGCTCGACAACGCAGCATATAATTTCAAAAGAGAAGTCGATCAGTATTCAATAGCACAATACAAAGAGGCAATTCGGTGGTCGATTGATCAAATGGTTCAAGTTGGTATTACTACCTACAAAGATGCGTTTACCATAGCGGATTCTCTTGCTGCTTATATTGAGCTGGATCAGCAAGGTGAACTTAAAGCCCGAGTTAAAACCAGTCTGTCATGGAAAAGTGCATGGGCAGATTCTCACGAATCTGAGCTGGCCGTGATCGCTAGTCGCAGAGATCATACTAGTGAATATATGGATACAGATTTTGCAAAAATAATGCTAGATGGCATTCCGCCCACTTATACCGCGGCATTGATAGAACCTTATATGCCCAGCGAGGAATTTGGTGATGATTATCATGGGTACACGATGCTGGAAGCTGATGAATTAATCCAGGATGTGGTTAATCTTGATGCCCAGGGTATTACAGTAAAAATCCATGCTACAGGTGATGCCTCAGTACGAATGGCACTGAATGCCTTTGCAGCTGCTCGAGAAAGAAATGGTGATAGCGGCCTTATTCATGAAGTATCTCATGCTGAAATGATTCATCCGGATGATCTACTGCGTTTTTATGAGCTAAATGTTGCTCCTGAGATGGCGCCAAATTTGTGGTATCCAGCAGCATTGGGTGATCTCAGACCATTGTTAGGTGAAGGTCGTCATTTATTCTGGCAGATAAATAGTCTTTACGAATCAGGTGCGCTTGTGATTTACGGCTCAGACTGGCCAGTCGTGCCTTCACCTAATCCCTGGACTGGTATTGAGGCTATGGTGACGCGTATGGATCCTACTGGACAAGATCCAACTGTTGGTTGGATTGACGAAGCTGTTGATCTAGAGACGGCTATCAAGATATTTACTATTAATAGTGCCATTGCGAATAAAGATGGCGATAGCAGCGGCAGTTTAATTGCAGGTAAAAATGCCGATTTCATTGTTCTGGATCGAAATATATTTGAAGTACCGATTGAAGATGTTGGTGAGACCCAAATATTGCTGACAGTAGTGGATGGCGGTCATGTATATAGTGAGCTTTAGATAAGACGAAAAAGTATATTAAATTTTTGAAAAATTTCATTCATATGCTATATACTCTCGCTGGTTTTTAAATCGTATAAAATCTGATAAGGAAGAATAATCATGTATACCCATATTTGTGTCGGCGCCAAAGATCTAGATGAATCACAAAAATTTTATGACGCAGCCCTGACGCCTTTAGGCATAAATGAAGCTGTCAAGTTTTCAGAAAATGGCCGTATGTATGCCACGGATGCTGGCGCATTTTTAGTGTTGAGACCTGCTAATGGCGAAGAAGCCACTTACGCAAATGGCGGAACCGTTGGTTTTGCAGCGACAGATGCGGCGGCTGTTGATGCAGCTTATGCTGGCGGTATTGCTAATGGTGGAAGTGATGAAGGAGCTCCTGGCAAACGACCAAACGCGCCAGGTAACGCTTATGGTGCTTACTTAAGAGACCCTGTCGGCAATAAGATAAGTTTTTACTGTCAATTACCAGAAGGCGAGTAATCTATACTCAACAGTTTCTGAAATTGCAGTTAAGTAAACATATCTGCTCATAATTATTAGCAGACTCAAGAGTACTAAAAAGGAAGCAAAAACACTTGCTTCCTTTTTTTATGCCAGAAATTAAGGGCTATGATTTTTTGGGATACTGCGAAGTAATGCCGTTAAAATGCAAGCTATGCTATGATGCCGCCCCAGTTAAGTATATGAACATAAATAATAATCCGGAAAAAAATTCGTGAATGATGAGCAAAGTGACGTGATCAATAAAGATCAAGAATCCAGCACAGAAAACGTCCAGCCAGCCGAAGTTACCAATAACGAAACCCAAGTTCGTTTTACAGAATTTGATCTGCCAACTTCCTTATTAAAAGCCTATGAAGATCTTGGCTTTGAATTTTGCACGCCCATTCAGTCGCAAAGCCTTAAGGTGACTATGGAAGGGCATGATGTCACAGGTAAGGCTCAAACTGGTACGGGTAAAACGGCTGCTTTTTTAACCACAATAATCAACGATCAATTAAAAAATCCGATTAGCGAAGCGCGCTATGTGGCTGAGCCACGGGCATTAATCATAGCGCCCACTAGAGAGTTGGTCATGCAGATCGCTAAAGATGCTTTACTCTTAACAAAATATACTGACTTGAAGGTAATTACTCTTGTTGGCGGCATCGATTACCAAAAACAAATCGATCTCTTAGAGCAAAATGTTGTCGATATCGTAGTTGCAACACCGGGGCGCCTGATTGATTTTGTAGGTAGTAAGAAAGTTGATTTAAGCTTTGTTGAAACCTTGGTTATCGATGAAGCTGACCGTATGCTGGATATGGGTTTTATCCCGCAAGTGCGTCAGATTATTGCTGCTTGTCCTAAAAGAGAATACCGTCAGACCATGTTATTTAGTGCCACATTTACTGATGACATAAGAACTCTGGCTGATCGCTGGGCACTGGATCCAATTCGTATAGAAGTGCAGTCGGAATATCAGACGACAGAGAATGTTGATCAGAAAGTGTACCTGGTGACCACCGAAGAAAAATATAAATTACTGTATAACTTGATTCAGCGTGATAGCAGCAAACGAGTTATCGTATTTACTAATCGACGCGATCAAGCGCGTAGGCTTGCCGACAACTTGCACCGAAATGGTATTGAAACAGGCTTGTTAACCGGTGAAATTGCCCAGCAAAAAAGAGTACGTACCCTGGAAGAATTTCGTAATGCGAAAATACAGGTATTGGTTGCAACGGATGTGGCTGGCAGGGGTTTGCATATTGATGATATCAGTCATGTGGTGAATTTTGCTTTGCCTCTTGAAGCTGAAGATTATGTTCATCGCATTGGCCGAACTGGCAGAGCAGGGGCAGAAGGGACGTCTATCTCTTTTGCCTGCGAGGATGACTCATTTTTATTGCCGGATATAGAAGAAAAAATTGGTATGAAACTTGATTGTGAACATCCGGAAGATTCTTTATTGCTGGATCCTCCGGCATTTTCACGTGCATCTAAGTTTAAAGCAGATAAATCTAAAGATAATAGGAAAGGCAAACCGCAAAAGCGTCGTTAAGATTCAGCGCCTGCTTGTTTGAGAATTTTTGCATATTCCTCAGAGTTTCGGTGTTCAGAAACAATTTTTAGAATAGTCTCTCCGCGATAATTTTTCTCATTTATATTGCGGCCTTCTTCTACGAAGAAAGTTATAAAACGGCTGAAAGCTTCTGCAACCATGCCCCTATATGCTTTACTCAGTACATGAAAGTCTGGGGCTTCATCAGCAGTCGTATCTAAAGCCAGAAAACTTTGAATACGTTCATCACTCCACCACTCATCTCTGACAGCCGGCTGGGTTCTATCGGCACCGGTTTTTTTCTCCGTTTTCATTTAAATTCCTAATATTTTTAATTTGATAATTTATCTTTCAGTATTTGATTAACCTGAGCAGGGTTAGCTTTACCTTTGGAGTCCTTCATGATCTGACCAACAAAGAAGCCAAAAACTTTTTCTTTGCCTGATCGGTATTGTTCAACTTGCTCGGGGTTGTTTGCTATCACGGCTTCTACCATTGCTTCAATAGCGCCACTATCAGTGACTTGTTTCAAGCCCTTAGTTTTTATGATCTTTTCTGCATCACCTTCACCCGCCAACATTGCTTCAAAAACTGTTTTAGCGATTTTAGATGAAATAGTATTGTCCGTAATTTTGTTGATAAGACCACCAAGCAATTCTGGTGTTACTGGGCTTTCACTAATAGGGATTTCTGCTTCATTTAGGTAGGCCTGTAAATCAACACTGACCCAGTTAGCCGATAATTTGGCATTGCCACAAACAGCAACAACGTCTTCAAAGTAACTGGCAGTTGTAAGATCATTTGCTAACACTAGTGCATCATATTCGCTGAGTTTGTATTGATCTATAAAGCGTTGGCGTTTGGCATCTGGAAGTTCAGGTAAGGTTGTACGAATTTCTTCAATGTATGCTTGATCAATAATTATTGGTAATAAATCAGGCTCGGGAAAATAGCGATAATCATTAGCAACTTCCTTGCTGCGCATCGAGCGAGTTTCATTTTTTTCAGAATCATAGAGTCTAGTTTCTTGTACTACGCGACCGCCATCTTCCAAAAGGTCAATCTGCCTTTCAACTTCAATATTGATAGCTTTTTCGACAAATTTGAATGAGTTAATGTTTTTAATTTCTGCACGCGTACCAAACTCTGTTTCACCTTTTGGGCGCACAGACACATTTGCATCGCAGCGCATATTGCCTTTTGACATATCGCCATCAGATATTCCCAGGTACAAAATCAGGCTATGCAGTTTCTTTAAATATGCAACGGCTTCGCCGGCACTGCGTATTTCTGGTTCGGAAACTATTTCTAGCAGAGGCGTCCCGGCGCGATTCAAATCAATGCCTGTTTCACCATGGAAATCTTCATGCAAAGATTTTCCTGCATCTTCTTCCATATGAGCACGGGTGATACCGATGGTTTTTATGCTGCCATCTTGTAGAGTGACGTCAAGCGATCCTTTACCAACGGTTGGAAAATCGAGCTGACTAGTCTGATAGCCTTTCGGTAAATCTGGGTAAAAATAATTTTTGCGATCAAATACGGACTTCATGCCTATTTCAGCATCTACTGCCAGGCCGAATTTTACGGCCATTTTTAAAGCTTCTTTATTCAACACAGGTAAAGTACCGGGCAAAGCCAAATCATAAATACTTGCTTGAGTATTAGGCTCTGCTCCAAACTCGATACTTGACCCAGAAAAAAGTTTAGAGTTCGTTGCTAATTGCACATGGACTTCAAGGCCAATGACTGTTTCCCATTCCATGCCTATATCTCCGGAGTTTGCGTATGCCAATCAGTTGCCTGTTGAAACTGATGTGCAATGTTTAGTAAATGAGATTCGGAAAAACTATTGCCGATAATTTGTAAGCCGACTGGTAAATTATTAACTAAACCCGCGGGGACTGAAATTCCGGGTAAACCAGCTAAATTAACCGCAATTGTGTAAATATCTTCCAGATACATGGTCACTGGATCGTTGGTTTGTGAACCTATTTTAAAAGCTGTGTGAGGGGAGGTTGGCCCCATGATGACATCAACTTCTGCGAAGGCATTATCAAAGTCATTTTTTATCAGCCGACGAATTTTTTGAGCCTTTAAATAATAAGCATCATAATAACCAGCAGATAATGCATAAGTGCCAACCATGATGCGGCGCTTCACTTCAGTACCAAAACCTTCACTGCGAGTTCGCTTATATAAGTCCTCCAGGTCTTTAGGGTCCTCACAGCGATAACCATAGCGGACGCCATCGTAACGAGAAAGGTTAGCTGAGGCTTCGGCTGGAGCAATTACATAATATGCTGAGACAGATTGATGACTGTTCGGTAAGCTTATTTCCTTGAGGGTGGCCCCTAGTTTTTCAAACTCACTTAAAGCATTCCGAATATTTTGTTCTACTTCAGCGTCAAGTCCTTCAGCAAAATGTTGAACGGGTATGCCAATTTTTAAACCTTGTAGTGGCTTGTTAAGATTAGCTGTGTAGTCTTCAGTCGCAATATCAATTGAAGTAGAGTCTTTGGGATCATGGCCAGCCATTACATTCAGCATGAGTGCAGCATCTTCAGCTGATCTTGTTAGGGTGCCAGCTTGGTCAAGGCTCGATGCAAACGCAATCATGCCCCAGCGTGAAGCCCTGCCATAAGTTGGTTTTAAACCAGTAAGTCCACAAAATGCTGCTGGTTGTCGAATTGATCCGCCAGTATCAGTAGCCGTCGCTGCTGGGCATAAATGTGCAGCAACTGCTGCTGCTGATCCTCCAGAAGAACCACCTGGTACCAGTTCTTTATTCCAGGGGTTGTGCACAGGACCGTAATAGCTGGTTTCATTAGATGAGCCCATGGCAAATTCATCCATGTTAGTTTTGCCTAAGGTTATGACCCCAGCTTGATTAAAGTTCTCGACGACAGTGGCATTGTAAGGAGCAATGAAATTATCGAGCATCCTTGAACCACAAGAAGTTTTAATGCCGGCAGTGCAAAAAATATCTTTGTGGGCAATGGGGACGCCTGTCAACAAATGAGCATCACCATTTGCACGATTGGTGTCGGCAGCTTTGGCTTGAGCCAATGCCTGTTCTTCGCAAAGGGTAATATAAGAGTTGAGCTCTTTATCTTTTTCTTTAATGCGCGCTAGATAAGCTGTGGTGATTTCCTCACTGGAGAATTCACCAGCAGCTAATGAGCGTGATATATCTGCAATACCTAATTTAAACATCTTTGTATTTCTTCCTGGTGCTTTTAGTCACTAGTTCTTATTCGATTACCTTTGGCACCAGATATAAACCCTTTTCACATTTTGGCGCATTTTTTTGTAGGTCTTCGCGCTGGTTTTTTTCGGTGACAATGTCTTCACGCAATGGCTGAGAGCTTTCTATGGCATGCGAGAGTGGTTCAAGGTCTGAAGTATCTGCGCTTTGCATTTGATCAATTAAGGCAAGTATATTGGCAAAGCTTGCGGCAGCTTCTTCTTTTTCCGCTTCACTCAACTGCAAGCGTGCAAGATTTGCTATGTAAGCAATATCATTGGCTGAAATTGACATTTTCCCTCTCCGTTAAGCAGTTTATGGCCAAAAATGGCTCATATAGTGAAATAGTTCTGACATTATAGATTTGATTCTTGCTCTAAGTTGTTGTCATTGTTAGAGTTGCACCCTTTATATTGCTCTAATCCTGCTAAAGACAGTATAAGGCTGGTTTATTTCAGTATTGATAGCTTAAAAATAATTAGCTAATAGTTTATGGGCTGCGATTATACTGGAAGATTACTGCAAAAGGCGTATTCCGGCAGGGAAAATTTAGATTTAGTCCTATAAAGGGTTATAAAAATTTATGTTAAAAAAATTAAGAGGCATGTTCTCCAATGATTTGTCTATCGACTTGGGGACTGCGAATACACTTATATATGTCCGTGATCAAGGAATTGTTCTAAATGAACCTTCTGTGGTTTCAATTCGAATCCATAATGGCCAGAAAACTGTTACGGCTGTGGGGTCAGATGCTAAACGAATGTTAGGTAGAACGCCTGGAAATATTATGGCAATTAGACCATTAAAAGATGGGGTAATTGCGGACTTTCAGGTTACTGAGAAAATGCTGCAGCACTTTATTCATAAAGTGCATGAAAATAGTTTTATTCGTCCTAGTCCTAGAGTTCTTGTTTGCGTGCCTTGTAAATCTACTCAAGTGGAGCGTCGTGCTATTCGAGAATCAGTTATGAGTGCTGGTGCGCGTGAAGTGCGCTTGATTGAAGAGCCAATGGCTGCCGCAATAGGTGCAGGCTTACCTGTTGATCAAGCTAGCGGTTCAATGGTTGTTGATATCGGTGGTGGTACAACAGAAATTGCGATTATTTCTCTTAACGGAGTGGTTTATTCAGAATCAGTTAGAATCGGCGGAGATCGCTTTGATGAAGCGATTACTACTCATGTGCGCAGAAACTACGGCAGTTTAATTGGTGATGCTACGGCTGAAAGAATTAAGAAAGAAATTGGTTGTGCTTTCCCTAGCACAGAAATTCGAGAAATTGATGTGCGTGGCCGAAATCTAGCCGAAGGCGTTCCAAGAAGTTTTACTTTAAATAGCGATGAGATATTAGAAGCATTGCAAGAGCCATTGTCATCTATGGTGCAGGCAGTTAAAAGTGCTCTGGAACAATCACCACCTGAACTGGCCTCAGATATTGCTGAGAGCGGTTTGGTTTTGACCGGAGGTGGCGCTTTACTAAGGGATCTAGATAAATTGTTAAGTGAAGAAACCGGCTTGCCGGTAATAGTTGCAGATGATCCTCTGACTTGTGTCGCTAGAGGCGGCGGCAAGGCGATGGAACTAATGGACCTACTTGATATAGATTTTCTGACCTTAGATTAGTAACACTCTCTTTATAATAATTAGACCGGAATTATTGTTCATGTTTATGAACAGGTAGGCGACTATCAATAAGTCTCTATTTATTCAAAGTTCAGCTCAGGGATACCGCCTTTTGGTTTTGGTAGTAATTTCTCTGATTCTGATGTTTGCGGATAGCCGTTTTGGTTATATGTCGCAAGTACGTTTTTATGCATCGTATTCCGTAACACCAATTCATTACCTTTCAGAGATTCCTCAATCACTTAGCAATCAAGTTACAGCTATTTTAAAAAGTCGCAGTGAATTACAAGAAGAGAATCTCCAATTACAAGAAGAACTTCTGCTGCAGCAATATCAGCTACAAAAAATTGATCATTTAACGGCTGAAAATGAACGCTTGAATGAATTGTTGAATTCTTCTGCAATTGTTGATGACATTGTAGTCAGAGCGCAATTAGTCAGTGAGTCACCTGACCCGTTCAGAAAACAAGTGCTTATTAATAAAGGCAGTATTCATGGGGTTTATGATGGTCAGCCAGTTCTTGATGCTGATGGCCTGTTTGGTCAGGTTGTATCAATAGAGCCCTATTACAGCTGGGTGCAATTAATTACTGACCCCCAACATTCCACGCCAGTTCAGGTAAACAGGAATGGCATTAGAGCTGTGGTTTCAGGTACACAAAGCAGTTTACATGAGATGGTGATGAATAATATGACGGGAAATGCGGATATTGAAGTAGGCGATATGTTGGTAACTTCAGGTCTGGGCCAACGCTTTCCTGCGGGTTACAAAGTGGGCGTGATAACTAGAATAGTGAGAGATCCAGGGCAACCTTTTGCTAGGGTTTCAGTTGCACCGACAGCTCAGCTAGATAGCAGTAGAAATTTACTCTTGGTATTTTAGTGATGGTGGGATCTGAAACATTAAGAGCGTCACATGGAATCTGGGTTATTGTCGCCAGTTTTTTGGCGGCTTCATTGTTGCTCGTTATGCCCCTGCCAAACTGGTTAGAATATTATCGTCCGGAGTGGATGGCCTTGGTTGTGATTTATTGGGCAATGGCTTTGCCTCATAAAATTGGTCTGGCCAGTGCTTGGGCACTTGGTTTTTTTGTGGACGTCCTTGAGGGTTCTTTACTTGGTCTGAATGGTTTAGTACTAGCCTTAGTAACTTACCTGGCCTTGAGTTTATACCAACGCTTGCGCATGTTTACTATGCTGCAACAAGCCAGTACTGTTTTTATGCTAGTGGGTATTCATCAATTAGTTTCTTTCTGGATTTTGACTGTAAGTAACCAGAACACTTCACCAAATTTAATGTTTCTGGTTTCTGCTGTGACTAGCGCAATAATCTGGCCAATTGTTTTTTATATTCTGCGGTATCTCCGACGCACATTTCGCGTGGTTTAACTGTAATTTAATTGTTTTTGATACTCTTCGTGTTGAGAGTAAATGGATGAAGGTAAATGGATGAGAGTAAATGCTTTTTTAGTGAAGCCCTATGCAGTTTAAAAATTATCTGACAATTTTCATCACGACATTTGTACTTTCTGCTTGTTCAATGCTTCATCAACCAGACGAATGGTCGGATCAACTGCCGCCACAAGAATATTTTATTGATTCATACCAGGCAGCTACTGACAATCAACCCTACCAAGAGCAAGAAAACTACCTGGCATGGGTTCGAATTTTTTATCTTGGCAATACTTTGTCAGCTGGATGGCTGCAGTTAACAGATGAATTGTTATCCGAAACTCCAGAAAATAAACAGCAGGAACATGCGGAATTAATGGCTGTCCTTGGACAGCGCATAAGTGCCGAATGGGCAAAGAGTAATAGAATTAGATTAATTGATACTAGCAGTGCTAGTGTTTGGCGAGATGCCTTGATAGAGGCGATATCTGTCGGTGACCTTGATAACTATATGCTACGTTTTGAAGCTGATGTAAATGCAATTCTTGCAGGCTCATTAAATAAAGAAGAGATCACCTTTACGCGGTATTACGAAGAAGAGATATTTGAGTTTTGCTGAGCCTGTGTGGTGTGTTGATGGATACTGCTTAGAAACTGTCCAGTAACTAGCAACTATTATCTAGCAACTATCTGTTACTTTGTTCTGCTACACGCTGTTATTCAGTACTAAATTCAATATTAAGCAAGTCAACAATTTGTCCATATTCGCCAGCAAAAAAAGCGCCCATAATAGGCATTTGTAGTTGTTGAATGCTGCCAGAGAAATCTGGGTGAATGGCAAAGCTAAAAGTTTTATCCCCTTCCATAAAGCTACTAAGTTCGTTGCCTAGGTCGATGACTATGGCTTGCAAATCAGCAGGAGCAAATAAAAACAATGACTGAGTCATAGATATTAATTCCTGGCGCACTAAGTCAACACTTTTACCTTGTTGGGTTGCCTGATTTCGCAATAATGTTTCCACTAAACCAAAATCTGAAAAGCTAAAACCCATTTCGGGAATTTCAGCATTCATTAGAGCTGTCATTACAGCAGTTTCCGCAGCTATCGGATCAGATATTTGATTGAGTGTTTCGTAAGAAATATTGCGTGTTGTGGTGTTCATGGATAAATTAAATGCATCAGCTAAGCCGATACTCATTTCACTATTAAAATGGTTGCTGTTATCAGGGTCATATTGGTGATTGTAATCAATAGTAGCAGGAACAGACGTAGTCCCATCAATCACAGAAAGGAAATCTTGCATTTCAGGAGTAAGCAATGAGCTATCTAATTCTGGCAATCCCATTGGGAGACCTAAACCGCGTGCAGATAGATTTATTGAACGGGGAAATTCATTGAAAAAATCCATTTCGCTTATTTCCAGCTCATCGATTGTATACTGAAAATCCATGGCGTCAGTAACACTTAAACCATTGATAAGAATTGAAGCGTCCACACCAAAATCAGCTGATTCATATTGAATATCTTTATAGGCTCCACTGGCTATTGCACGTTCAATATAAATATCAATTTGATTTTCAGTTTGCTGGTTAGCATAAAAATACATGCCAATAAGAGCAACAATTACGATTAGGGGTAAGCTAATTAGAACTTTTTTCACTGATTTTCTCCAAACTTTCTATGTGCGCAGAATGGCGTGTTTAGGATTATAATGCAAGTCAGACAGGTGCTTTAAAGCCGTATTTTATAGAGTAGGAGTTTATCTTGGTAATAAAACTATTAAGCATTGCTCGCAGGACTAATGCAGATTCTCCAATGCAGGAAATATTTAGTGGCGAAGTATCTTTAGACGATGGTTTGTTAGGAGACTCCAAAGGCAAAGCTGGGCCGAGACAAATTACTATCCTTAGCAAAGAGTCCTGGCTGAGAGCCTGTGATGATCTTGGTGTCGATTTACCTTGGACTACAAGAAGAGCTAATTTACTAATAAAAGGTTTTGAATTCTTACCAACGGATGTTGGTAGAACTATTCATATAAGTGATGTCATTCTTGAAATTACCCGTGAAACGGATCCCTGTTTTAAAATGGATAAAGCGCAACAGGGTTTAAAAGAGGTTTTAATGTCGGGGTGGCGTGGGGGCGTTTGTTGTAAGGTTATTCAGGCTGGAATTATCACTGCAGGTGATAATGTTGAACTAGGCAAAGAATTATTTTGATCTTTCGATAGCTGTCTGAGCTATTAATTCAAGCCCATTTTTATAAGTGGATGCAGGAACAACGCTTAAACATTCCTTAGCAATGGCAATGCGCTCTTCCGCTTTTTGTCGTGTATATTCCAAGGCGCCAGATTCTTTAACTACTGAGATTATTTCATCAAGATGTTGCAGGCCGCCTTCTTTGATGGCGGAACTGATGAGCTGTTTTTGGTCTGTATTGCCATGTTGTAGGACATATATTAGAGGCAGGGTAGGCTTGCCTTCCGCAAGATCATCGCCTATATTTTTACCAAGCTCATCGCTGTCGCCGTTATAGTCCAATACGTCGTCAATTAACTGGAAAGCCAAGCCAACCTCCAAACCAAATGTATGCAGCTTTTCTTGCACACTGGAATCTGTATTGGCGAGAATAGCTGCAGAACTGCATGCCGCAGCAAATAAAATCGCAGTTTTATTATGGATGACATTCATATAGTCAAGTTCAGTTGCTGCAACATTATGCTGATTAACCAACTGCAGCACTTCGCCTTCCGAAATTTTGTTAGTGGTTGTCGCCATTACTTCCATAATTTGCATATCAGCAATGGCAACGAGCAATTGGAAAGCGCGGGAATAAATAAAATCACCAACTAAGACACTGGATGGATTGCCCCATTGAATGTTAGCTGTGGGTTTCCCTCGGCGCATTTCAGACATATCAACAACGTCATCGTGCAGTAAGGTTGCTGTGTGTAAAAACTCTATAACAGTCGCCAGATTAATATGCTGTTCGCCTTGATAGTCAAAAGCTCGAGAACAGAGCAACACTAATAATGGTCGAATACGTTTGCCACCTGCTTCAATCAAATATTGGCCAATATTTTCAATAAGCGGAACTTCGGAATGTAGCTGTTTGACGACATTCTTGTTTAGAGCTTCAAAATCGTCTTCAACTATTTGTTGAATGCTGTTGGTCATAACTGGTCGTAGCTATACTTACTAAGAATTGCAGATTGAGGAGACTAGGGATGGACGCATTGAAAGTCAAGCCGAGGAGAAGCAAAATCTATTCTATATCAAGCATTTTAAGGAGTTGTAAAATAATCGAAAAACTATGAATCTACCTTGCGCAACTGCTGCTCTTCCCGTAAAATTCACGCCCCTGTGAAAGCTGGTCCTTGCCAGGTTTAAAGAAATTGGAGAAAACACAAATGTATGCGGTTATAGAAAGTGGTGGCAAACAGCATCGCGTTGAAGAAGGCGAAGTGCTGAAGTTAGAAAAACTGGATGCCAGCACAGGTGACAGTATCAATTTTGATAAGGTATTAATGATTGGCGAAGGTGCCGGCGTTAAGATAGGTAAACCTTATGTTGAAGGAAGTGTGACAGCAGAAGTTATAAGTCATGGTCGTGGTGATAAAGTCTCTATCATTAAATTTCGTCGTCGTAAGCATTCGATGAAGCGCCAAGGTCACAGACAATGGTTTACTGAAGTTAAAATTACTGGCATCAGTGAAGGTAAAGCTGCACCTAAAGCGAAAGCGAAAGCAAAAGCGACTGAAGAAGCTCCAGTAAAAGCAGCAGCGCCTAAAAAAGCAGCTGCTGCTAAGAAAGCACCAGCTAAGAAAAAAGTTGCAGCTAAGGCTAAAACTGAGACTACTGAGAAAGAGGATTAGTCATGGCACATAAAAAAGCAGGCGGTAGTACTAATAATGGAAGAGATTCGAATTCTAAACGTCTTGGTGTGAAACACTTTGGTGGTGAGAATGTTATTCCTGGCAATATTCTTGTACGTCAGCGTGGTACAAAATTTCATGCTGGTGAAAATGTTGGTTGTGGTAAAGACCACACCTTATTTGCCAAAGCTGGGGGAACGGTTAAGTTTCAGGCTAAGGGGCCGCATAAGCGCACCTTTGTAAGCATTGAGACGGCAAACGTGTAAGAGCCACTAAAGATTTTAAAAAACCCTGTCTCTGACGGGGTTTTTTTTTGGTACTTTATAACTATGAAATTTGTCGATGAAGCAGAAATATTCGTTGAAGCCGGTAAAGGAGGTAATGGCTTCCTGAGTTTTCTTCGTGAAAAGTTTATTGAGAAAGGCGGTCCTGATGGCGGCGATGGCGGCGATGGCGGATCTCTCTACCTTGTAGCTGACCCTGCTTTAAATACTCTGGTTGATTTTCGTTATCAACCACGCTATCAAGCTGAATCCGGTCATAAAGGAGGAAAGCGCAATCGTACAGGTGCTAGCGGAGAAGATTTAGAAGTTAAGGTGCCGGTTGGCACCAGTGTTTTGGTGGCCGATACAGATGAAGTTATTGGCGATCTTGTGACGGCAGGACAACGCGTGCTAGTTGCTCAAGGCGGCAAGAAAGGCTTAGGGAACATGCGCTTTAAATCAAGTATCAATCGAGCGCCACGTAAAACAACCAATGGTACTCCAGGAGAAAGCAGGCGCTTATTTTTACAATTAAAAGTGTTGGCAGATGTTGGATTATTAGGCTTACCTAATGCCGGTAAATCAACTCTGATCAGAGCAGTATCTTCTGCCAAACCGAAAGTTGCAGATTACCCCTTCACTACTTTAGTGCCTAATTTAGGTGTCGTTAGACTTAGCACTGAACGTAGTTTTGTCATGGCAGATATTCCTGGTTTGATTCCAGGCGCGGCTGATGGCGCTGGATTAGGCATAAGATTTCTTAAGCATCTAAGCCGTAGTCGTGTTCTTTTACATTTATTGGATGTTGCACCCTATGACGGTAGTGATCCAGCTGAATCTGCAGCTGCAATAATAGAAGAACTGGAGAAATTCAGTCCAGTGCTGGCACAAAAAGAGCGCTGGCTGATACTAAATAAAGTTGATATGTTGCCAGAGCAAGAAGTTGATGCTGTTTGTGATGCAATAATTAAGAAACTCAACTGGCAAGGAAAAGTATTTAAAGTCTCGGCATTAACTCGAGCAGGCACTGCAGATCTATGTGAAGCAGTAATGTCATTAATGGAAGACAGAAATGCCAGAATTATGGAAGATGAAAGCTATCGTCTCGAAGAGGCAGGGTTGCAGCAGCAGATGGATTATGAAATCCGCCGTAGCATTGAGCGTAGCAGAACTCTATGGCGTGAGAAACGCAAAGGGCAAAAAGACCTGCAAGATGATGAAGACGATTATGATATCGAAGTCGAGTATGTGAATGAGTAAGCGTGAATTACTAAAATCAGCTAAAACCTGGGTAATTAAGGTTGGTAGTTCACTAGTAACCGACAATGGCAAAGGTCTGAATCGTGAGGCCATTGCTTCCTGGGTAGAACAAATTATAGAACTGCAAAAGCAAGGTATCTCTGTAGTACTAGTGTCTTCTGGTGCTGTGGCTGAAGGTGTTGCGCGCTTAGGTTTGCCAGGTCGACCAACAGCCATTCATGAACAACAGGCAGCTGCGGCGGTAGGGCAAATGGGTTTGATAGAAGCATACGAGCGCTGCTTTAGTGCATTTAATAAACATACAGCACAAGTGCTACTGACACATGATGACTTATCCAATCGTACGCGTTATCTCAATGCCAGAAGCACACTCAATAGCCTCTTGAGAATGGGTGTTACACCAATTATTAATGAGAACGATACGGTCGTTACTGAAGAAATTTGTTTTGGTGATAATGATACTTTAGGCGGTCTAGTGGCTAATCTGATTAATGCTCAAGTCTTAGTTATTATGACGGATCAGGATGGTTTTTATGATGCCGATCCGCGCGCTAATGCACAAGCCCAACTTATTAGAGAAGCCAAAAGCAACGACAATAGTTTATTACAGCATGTTGGTGACAGTGGGTTGCTGGGGAAAGGTGGCATGCTTACTAAGTTAAAAGCTGCCAAGCTCGCTGCTAGATCAGGAACATTGACCGCGATAGTAAACGGTAGTCACAACGGGATTTTATTGGAATTGTTGCAAGGCAAAGAAGTCGGCAGTTTATTGTTACCTGATGAGCAACCCATCGCAGCTCGCAAACAATGGCTAGCCAGTCATCTGAAAATTTGTGGCAAGCTTGTATTAGATGATGGTGCTGTGAATGTTTTAGAAACATCTGGCCGCAGTCTTTTACCAGTTGGCATTAAATCAGTTGAAGGTGACTTTTTACGAGGGGAGATGGTTGCTTGTGTTGATAGTAATGCAAAGACTATTGCTAGGGGCTTGGTTAACTACGATGCTAGTGAAGCTAGGCAAATCATTAGTAAATCCAGCGATCAGATACTTTCTATACTTGGTTATGATGGTGATCATGAAATGATTCACAGAGACAATCTGGTGCTTTTATAGAAAGTTAAAACGATTATTTAAAGCTATTATTTAAAAAACAGTATTTTTGGAATAAAAAAACCGGCCTTAGCCGGTTTTTATGTTTTTGCTATTAAGCTTTTAGAGCCTTGATGCTGGCATTGAGTCTGCTTTTATGCCGAGCGGCTTTATTTTTATGGATGATACCTTTATCAGCCATCCGATCAATAACAGGTACAGCTTCGTTATAGGCTGTTGTTGCACCATCGTAATCTTTGCTTTCTACTGCGACGTCGACCTTCTTAATATAGGTGCGCACCATGGAACGAAAGCTGGCATTATGGCTTCTGCGGTTTTCTGACTGCTTGGCTCTTTTACGAGCTTGTGGAGAGTTAGCCAATGTGGGCTCCTTTATTTAATACGTTAACATTAATTTGTTAATTCAAACTATTGTTTAATTTATGAGTTTCGAGGGATTTTGCTTCCCGAAAAAAGACGCGAACTATGCAGTTTTGCTGCTGATTTGTCAATAGTGGCGCTGGTTTTATCCGAGTCTAGTAGCTATGATGCGGACTTTTAGTCTGTAAAGACCCTTTATGCAAGAAGACAGCACCTCAAATATAAGTAAGAAAAAAGATAAAGAAAGCAGTAACAGCCTCGCCAGATCAAGCATGGTTGTATCATCACTTACTTTCTTTTCACGTATCCTGGGTTTGGTTCGGGAGATTGTTTTTGCTGCCTTTTTCGGTGATAGCGCTCAGGCAGATGCATTTTTCGTCGCTTTTCGTATTCCAAATTTTTTGCGACGTTTGTTTGCTGAAGGTGCTTTTTCCCAGGCTTTTGTCCCGATACTGTCTGAATATAAACAAAAGTGCTCCATCGCCGAGGTTAAAGACCTCATAGATCATGTAGCCGGCAGACTTTCATCAATACTGTTGATAATCAGCATTATTGGTGTCGTTGCTGCGCCTATTTTGGCTGGTTTGTTTGCCCCGGGATATCTGGACGATGGTGAAAAGTTCTCGTTATTAGTCGATATGTTAAGGATTACTTTCCCTTATATCCTGTTAATTTCACTAACAGGCTTTGCTGGGGGAATATTAAATAGTTATAACCGTTTTGCTGTGCCTGCAGTAACGCCAGTTTTTCTTAATATTTCTTTGATTACTTGTGCTATTTGGCTTAGCCCTTTATTTGCAGAACCGGTAATTGCAATTGCCTGGGGCGTTATCGCAGCCGGTATCATACAGCTTATGTTCCAACTGCCATTTCTGGGGCATCTGAATTTAATTCCACGACCAAGACTAAGACCAAAGCATGAAGGGGTGAGCCGTGTGATCACATTGATGATTCCGGTAATGTTTTCGGTTTCAGTGGGGCAGATAAATTTATTGTTAGATACTGTGCTGGCGACATCAATTGAAGGTGATGGTAGTGTCAGTTGGTTATATTATGCTGATCGAATTATGTATCTGCCATTGGGAGTATTTGCAGTAGCTATAGCAACAGTGATTTTGCCAAGTTTATCTCGTAAACATTCTGAAGAATCTTTAGACGAGTTTAAGGAAACACTGGATTGGGGCTTACGCTGTATTTTATTGATAGGCTTGCCAGCATGTCTTGCCTTGACTGCTCTCGCAGAACCTATGGTTATAACACTTTATCAACGTGGAGAATTTGGTGTTGAATCCGTGCTGCCAACATCTCGGGCATTACAAGCCTATTCATTAGGTTTGCTGGCTTTTATGGCGATTAAAGTATTAGCCAGTGCTTATTTTTCACGACAAGATACCAAGACACCTGTACGTTATGGAATCATAGCGATGATCAGTAATATGGTAATGAATTTATTGTTAATTTTACCACTGGCTCATATCGGTTTAGCCCTAGCTACAGCATTTTCATCTTGGGTAAATGCAGGGCTATTATTATTTGGTCTAATCAAATTGAAATTATTTAGTTTCCATCGCAAATTCTTTTTTATGTCATTACAAATAATTCTGGCAAACTTATTGATGCTGGCATTTATCATGGGATTTAATACAGCAGCTGATCAGTGGATAGAATGGAACACTTTGACGCGAGTCGGAAATTTAGCTTTTTTATGCATTGGTGGTGGATTTTGCTACTGCTTAGGGCTTCTAATAGTCGGTATTCGCCCGAGTAATTTCAGGCACTGATTGTTTAAAAACACTAGGTCTTTAAAGACAGTCACGCTAGTTCTTTATATAATAACCGGCCCTTAACTTTTTAAATGCCCATGCAAGTTTTTGATAATCTCCAAACAATTAGTTCTGCTTACCCTCATTGCGTATTAACTGTTGGTAAATATGATGGTATGCATTTGGGCCATCAAAAGATATTACAGCGCTTGAAGATGGTTGCTGCAGAATTAAATTTACCTTCATTGGTGATTCTTAGCGAACCACAACCTGAAGAATATTTTGCTGGTAAAAATGCACCTGCAAGGTTGTACTCATTTGCTGATAAATTGAATTTTCTGAAAGATTTTGGAATAGATTTGGTCTATAAAATGACCTTTGATCATAACTTGAGTCAGCTAAGTGCTGAAAACTTTATAAATGATATTTTGTATCAGGGTTTAGGTGCAAGAGCCATGATTGTAGGTGATGATTTTCATTTCGGTAAAGACCGCTTGGGTGATTTTAATTTGCTTCAAGCAGAAGGCGAACGTTTAGGCTTTAGCGTAGAAGCAGCTGAAGAATGTTTGAGTGATGGCCTAAGAGTAAGCAGCACCTTGCTAAGGCAAAAACTCGAATTGGGTGATTGTGAGGGCGTCAATAAATTATTAAACAGACCCTATCACTTAAGTGGAGAGGTTATTAAAGGTCAACAGCTAGGTCGTGAGCTGGGTTATCCGACAGCAAACCTTAGAACGGGTATAAGTAAGTTGGCTTTAGAAGGGGTCTTTGCTGTGACTGCTGAGCTTGGGCAACGCTGTCTAAAAGGCGTTGCAAGTGTAGGATACAAACCGACTATTGAAGGCGAGAATGATTTAGCTGTAGAAATATATTTGATGGATTTTGATGAAGATATTTACGGACAGGAGCTAATTGTGAATTTTCATAATAAAATCAGAGATCAAGAGAAATTTTTAAATTTACAGGAATTGAAAGCTAATATTGCTGATGATGTTGGCAAAGTGCAGCAGTTTTTCTCAAGTAAAAAAATAATTCGAACAGATGATGTTACAGATAAAGGGCATGAGGTAAGAGATGTCAGCTAAACAAAAAACTGAATTTAGAACGTCTGTTTTATTTTCGATATCTTTTCTAATTTTTATATTAGATCAAATCACCAAATATCTTTGTAATACTTATCTTAATCTAGGTCAGCCTGTTACAGTTTTCCCCGGGTTTGATTTATTGCTTGCTTATAATTCAGGAGCTGCCTTCAGTTTTTTAAGTGATGCTGGTGGTTGGCAACGCTGGCTTTTAACAGCATTTTCTTCAGCTATAAGTTTGTTATTGGTATTTTGGATATTTCGACTACCTAAAACGGAAAAGTTAGCAGCTCTTGCTCTTTGTCTCATTCTAGGTGGCGCGTGGGGCAATTTATACGATAGAATTTTTGACGGCTATGTTGTTGATTTTATTAGTGTATATTATAAAAGTTATCGTTTTGCAACATTTAACATAGCTGATTCTGCGGTGTTTTTAGGTGCTTGCTTAATGATGTTGGATATTTTTAGAAACAGGCCTACTTCGCCTCAATCTGTTGAAAATATAAATACCGCTGAACTTGCTACTGAAGACGAAACTGAAAATATAGGAAACAACAAACCACATGAATAAGCCTGCTAATAATTCTGGAAATAACAGTCCAGGCGAATTGCTTCGTGTAGTTAACCTTAATGAAGAATCTGTATCTGAAGCAGAACCTGAGCAGGTAGAGGTCATTCATTATCCCAAAGATGAAATTAGCCCGGGTAAGCTTATTACATTAAATTTTTCTTTGGCGCCTGCTAAAAATGCTGATGCAATAATAGACTCTAATTTTGGTAAAGCCCCAGTCAGTTTTAAATATGGTGATGGTAATCTTTTATCAAGTTTTGAAAATATCATGCTTGGCCTCAAAGCCGGAGATCATGAAATATTTACTGTTGAAGCTGAACAAGCCTTTGGCTTAAGAAATGAAGATAATATTCATATATATCCTCGTTTCCAGTTCCCAGCTGACCTTGTTATGGAAAAAGGCTTAATGATCAATTTTTCTGATGTGGGTGGTAATGAGCAGGCCGGCGTCATTTCAGACTTTAGTGCCGATGAAGTAAAGGTAGATTTTAATCACCCGTTGGCTGATCTAGATATTCTTTTTACTGTTAACATTATTGCAGTTGAACCCATTTAAGCTTTTTTAAGGTAAAATTATCTTATGTCATTAGCAGTTTCACAACGGGAAATTAAATTAGCCAATCCACGTGGATTTTGCGCTGGGGTTGATCGTGCTATAGATATCGTTAATCGGGCACTAGATATTTTTGGGGCACCTATTTATGTCAGACATGAAGTTGTTCATAACAAATTTGTCGTTGAGAGGCTTAAATTACGTGGGGCAATATTTGTCGATGAATTATCAGATGTGCCTGTATCAGAAGGAGAAGAGCCACCTATAGTCATTTTCTCTGCCCATGGTGTCTCTCAAGCTGTTAAAACTGAAGCCGTTCATCTAGGCATGCGTGTATTTGATGCAACCTGCCCTTTGGTGACTAAAGTGCATATGGAAGTCATGCGCTACAGCCGCAATGGCCAAGAATGTATTTTAATTGGGCATGCTTTTCATCCAGAAGTGGAGGGCACAATGGGACAGTATGACGAGAGTACTGGCGGGAAAATTTATTTAGTGGAATCTGAGTCAGATGTTGCCAGCCTGCAGGTTAATAATGCTGATCAATTAGCCTATGTCACTCAAACCACCCTATCAATGGATGATACTTCATTGATTATCGGTGCCTTGCAAAAACGCTTTCCTCATATTTCTGGACCTCGGAAAAAAGATATTTGCTATGCCACTCAAAATCGTCAGGATGCGGTTAAGCAATTGGCTCTCGAATGTGATCTGGTATTAGTTGTAGGATCTCCTAATAGCTCAAATTCAAATCGTCTGAAAGAATTAGCTGAGAGAACTGGCAGTGAAGCCTATTTGATTGATAGTGCTGATGAAATTTATGATAGCTGGTTGCTAGACAAGAACAGAGTAGGTGTAACAGCTGGTGCTTCTGCGCCTGAAGTACTCGTGCAAGAGGTTATTCAGCGAGTTCAGGAACTAGGTGGAGGAGAGTTAACAGAAATGGATGGCGCCGAAGAGAACATCACGTTTTCCATGCCTAAAGATCTGCGAATAGGCTGAGTTTCTAGTAAATCTGGTCTAAGCAGCGTGATCTGCATCGCATTTTGCTTATCCTAACAGCCATCTCTTAATATTTTTCTATTCAAATCACATTTTTTCATCTTATTTAGGCTAATCTGACATTACCATCAGGCAAAGAATTCTTTAAAATATAAGGGTTTATAGTGCAAGCTTGATTTATCAGGAGGTCTCAGTCTTGGCTTGTCATGGTATAGTGTTATGCGTGTAAAAAACTATAACCGCTGCTGAGTTTGGAATAGTCTTCAAGAAAAATTAGCACATTGGATTTCTTTTCTGGTTGTAAATAAGAAAAACTGGCTAACACTTCAGGAGATGAATCATTAAATTTGAAGGGGCTGCTTTGATAATTATTATCAGACTGCCATAGTTTTAATTGTTTAATTAATTGCTCAGGTAGTTCCAGGAAATTTTCTCCACTTAAATATTCAGATAAAAACTTTACAGCAGAGTTGTTCGAATTAAGTATTCCTCCACCAGAGTTCACAACAATGATTCCAGTACGCATACGTTGAATCACCTGGAAATTCATTTCTTCCAATGATTTCAGGTCTTCAGCCTGACGCTTAGCTAGTAGTTCATTCTGTAGAATTTTCCCGCCTAAATATTGCAAAATAAGTGAAACTGCAAAAAGGGTCAGCCCAAGTAGGCCAGCTTGAACATAAAGATCATCTGATCGATCTAAGGTGAAGTTAAGGTAAAACTCGGAATAAAAAGCGGCCAAGGTTCCTACCGCCGCAAGAAAAGTTGCCATTCGATTTTGGAAAAGAATACTACCAGCTGAAATTGGAACAATGATGAGATGCGCCATGCCAGTAGAAACACCCCCGGAGGCATAGCTGATAATAATCAATAGAATGATGTCAGTGATTGTGACAGCTAAAAATAGTAAATTTTCATATTTTTTTAGTTGCGGAAAAAAGCCTCTGAATATAATCAGAGCATTGAAAAAAATATAAAAGATACTTGTTCTAAAATAGAGATTGGGATCGATACTGCCTAAAAAACTTAAATCAGAAGTAAATATATAGGAGATGAGCAGAATTAAGGATAACAAGAGCCTATAAAGGCCATAAATATTAAAAATTTGATTATTCTGTAGACGACGGTCATCATCTATACTGACTGCACCTGGAGCTAGCATGAGAGCTTAAGAATCCTGCAGCTTAAAAGTTTCTTTATGTTCAGGACTGCAAAACCAATATTCGCTATCATCATTATCACCGTTAATATCACCAGCAATAGCCTCTTCCTTTGGAAGATGAATGTTGCAAATTTCACACTTAACCATTTTTTCACGAACAGAAATTTTTGCTTTTTCTGAACTGCTATCTTTTTTGGCCGTTGCTCTTTGATAATTTTTTATCATGCGCCAAGCTACAATGGCAATAAGAATAAAAGTAAGGAGTCTGAATAATCCCATATAACACTCCGCATGAAATTTAACTGTAATAGCGCTTTATGCTGCTTTACTTAACGCTAAAGAATAACAGACAATACCTCACCTGCTAAACAATATCTACAGAAGTAAACAGGCTGTAAACACACAATAATGCGAATTTTAATGGTTCAAACCAACCCTCTTGTTGGTGATATACCAGGCAATACAAAAAAGCTTCTAACTGAGGCGAAACAAGGCATAGAAGATTATGCTGCGGATATTATTGTGTTTCCTGAATTGGTGCTTACCGCCTATCCACCTGAAGATTTATTACTTCGCCCCAGTTTGGATAAACGAATTTCATCAGCGCTAGATGAAATTAAAAAAGCCAAACTACCAGCCTGGTTAGTTGTTGGTTATCCTGGTAGAACTGATGGCAAGTTATACAATATGTTGAGCGTATTTTATAAAGGTCAATGTCTAGCTAGCTATCGAAAACAGCACCTACCTAATTATCAGGTATTTGATGAGAAACGTTATTTTTCAGCAGGTAATGAAGCATGCATACTAGAAATAAAAAATGTTGCAGTAGCTTTTTCTATTTGCGAAGACTTGTGGGAAGAGCAGCCGATGCAACAAGCAAAACAAGCGGGTGCAAAATTAATGATTAACATAAATGGTTCTCCATTTCATTTGAATAAAATTCAGGAGCGTCAGGAAATAATCAAAAAGCGTATCAGTGAAAACCCAATGCCAGTCATATATGTCAATCAGGTTGGCGCTCAAGATGAACTTGTTTTTGATGGGGCTTCAATGGCTTTTGATCAGTCAGGAAAATTATGTGCAATGGCCCCTCTATATGAAGAAGCCATGCTGCCAATAGATTGCAGCATAAACAAAAATGGGGAACTTTGTTTAAGTGAAAGTGAAATTTTTCAAGTACCAAGCCCAGAGGCAGGTATTTATCAGGCGCTTGTAACCGGCTTGAAAGATTATATAAATAAAAATGGCTTCCCTGGAGTGGTTTTAGGCCTGTCTGGTGGAATTGATTCGGCATTGACACTAGCTCTAGCTGTCGATGCCTTGGGCGCACAAAGAGTGCAAGCCGTAATGATGCCTTACGCTTACACCTCACAAATGAGCCTAGAAGATGCGCGTAAGCAAGCTTTGACTCTGGGGGTTAAATATCAGGTCATCCCTATTGCAGACATCTACAATAGTTTTACTCAAGCACTCAGTGATGAATTCAAAGATTGTATTCCTGATATTACGGAACAAAATTTACAGGCCCGAAGCCGGGGTGTTCTATTAATGGCTATTTCTAATAAGAAAAACATGTTGGTTTTGACTACAGGTAATAAAAGTGAGCTTGCCGTAGGTTACTCGACGCTCTATGGAGATATGGCCGGCGGTTTTGATGTGCTAAAAGATGTGCCAAAAATGCTGGTCTATGAATTATCGCGTTATCGAAATACATTGGGAGAAGCTATTCCCCAACGTGTTATAGATCGTGCTCCTTCTGCCGAATTGGCGCCAGGACAAGTGGATGAAGACAACCTACCTCCTTATCCTGAGCTGGATCAAATCCTTGAACTATATATCGAAGAAGATCAAAGTGCAGAGGAGATTATCAATAAAGGCTTTAGCAAAGAAATCGTAGAAAAGGTTTTAAGACTGGTTGATATAAATGAGCATAAGCGCCGACAGGCGCCGATAGGGGTTAGAATTAGTAAGCGTGGGTTTGGGAAGGACCGGCGCTATCCAATAACCTCAGGCTGGAAACTAGGCCAGTAAGGCCTATTGCGCTCACCAATATTGCGTTAAAAATACTTTTTTTCATTCGTCATTTAACGAATTGCAAACTCCTCTTTAAAAAAGTATTTTTGCCTTATCTTGGCTTCGCTCATAACGCCCTTAATATTATTTGGAGCTATTGCGTTTGCTCACTCCTAGTTAAAACCAATTTCCATTCAGCTTACTTAGTATCAATGTAAGAGCCCCTCATGAAAATTGATTTTGTCTGGATAAAGCTTCACTCATTACGCTCCATTAAGTTTTACTTGTTATGAGCTTAGCCTCTTTAGACGTTATTAAAGGCTTTTTAAAAAGACTTACTCAAAAATACTCTTAGGTCTAAATCGCTAGCGGCCTCCGATACTCCAAATAACATACCTAAGTTATAGCTTAATCCATTTGTAAAACGGCCTATAAAAGCTGGACCTATTTGGTGTTTTTGTTGTTGAAAGGACCCAAAGGAGGGCGTACGCCCATAAGAATTAAACATCTCCAACGCGATATTAGAGCCATTTTGTAAGCGATACCTTAGCTGTGTCCAGGTTCTAATTAAGACCCCGCTTCGAGCTCGATTGCCAATGTCTCTGGTGGTAAGCAAAATAGCTCGGGCTTGCCATGGCCCTCCAAGGCTGAACTGATTAGACCAGTTTATGCCATAGCGGTCAGGGTTAATGCCATCTTTACTAATCCGAGCATCAAAGCGTAGAGCACTATCCCAGCCATGGTCTGAAGCATTTCTAATTTGCCATTGCAATTCCGCCTGAAACCACTCCAGTTCAAGCTCACCATTGATGGTGTCACTACCCTGAATGACTCCACGCCAGCGGAAATGTTCTTTAAAAGGTCTTTGATAGTGTAAACGTTCCCTAAAGCGACTAGCTGTATTTCCGTCTTCTGGAGCAAATGCCATTCTGTATTCAACACCTTGCTGCTCAGGGTTTACTACAGAGCTGTATACATTTGTTGTGGATTGAGCGAAAAGCGAAGAGCATAACGAAAGGCATAACAACAGGGCAACATGAACTGAGTAAAAACATTTCATAGTGTTCACAAAGAGCCTGTTATCTTAAGGTGAAAAAAACAAAAACTTGGTTGGGGGATTTCAGAATAAAGCTATCTGCTTATTACTTATTCATAGGGAAAACCTAAGGTTTCAGTGTCTGTCAGCATAATAGGCAAATTATCGATCAACATAATTTTCCCATCCAGCACCTTGAATACTTCCGAAACATACATTTGTCGATTATTTGGGAAATGTAGCAAAGTAATACCAACCACGGTTCCTCTTTCAGGCTCGATAATTGGAAATCTATGTTCTACAGCAGGGCCCCAAGGTCCTTGAAGACTGCTGATGCAAGTTCGAGAGCCAGCACCCTCAACGGCATCATCAGGATTGTTGGTTATTTGATTGCCACTGTGGAAACGGTTGCAACGTACGTCATCAAAATCATCTTCGATAGGTCGATGATCGCTGAGCGTTGCAAAATAAGATCGGCCAATACGCTCTAGTTCCTCTCTACTGGATCTGAATTCTGGTGGCACAATAGTGGTGAGTACCGGATCAAGTCTAAGGATGTTTACAGCAACTACGCCATTTGAGTCATCAAAGCTGATTTCTACTTCTGTAATTTGATCGCCAATAAGTTTTAAGCGAGAAGAGACATAGGCAATTTTTCCAGAGTAAAGCTCCACCCCGGTTCGTGCTAATACCTGACCAGTGCTGCTATCGGCAAAGGTTTGTTTGGAAACAATATTGCTAACGTCTTTCCACTTGCTGTCGGCAAGATCTATTGCCACTGCGTTTTCTCTGATATTTGCATCAGGGGATAAGTTCACCCATTCCGGCCTTTCAGAAGACATATGTGTCAGAAAACTTTCGATAGCGACCAATAAATCATGCCTACTAACACTCTCTTGAGCCATGACAATAGATGCTGGCTGTAGCAGTGCCGCTATAAATAATAAGCGGCTTAAAGAATTTTTATATTTTTTAATAAGTGAATCCATTTTCATCTATGGCCTACAAAAGAATTTAATTAAAACTTTGGTGCTTGATAATATAATGCTTAATTTATTGTTTTTTCTTTATTCAAACCTGGCTTCCATTGGCATTAAGGCGGCCTTGATAACTGCGCCCCAAATAGCATTGCCGAGATCATTAAAGTGAAGTTCGTCTTCTATAAAAATATCGGTCATTACCTCGCCATCAACATCCAGAAAGGGTTTTGCTGCATCAACATAAAATAACAGTGGATGCTGATCAGCTATATCTTGGTATGCTCTACTCAATTGTTGAGCAGTGCTCCAATATTCCCAACGCGAAACACTTGGTTTTACACCCATAATATAGATTCGTGTCTCAGGCAGTTCTTGGTGGATTCTTGATAAAATCTGCTCGAGTTGCTCTATAACCACTGTATTTGGATAAAGTCACGGCCGCTGTCGTTGTCACCCTCATAAATTAATATGGCTCTAGGTTTGTATGTCAGGGCAACTCGATCCAAGTAATACAAGAGATCATTCATAACACTCCCTCCAAAGCCTCTTGGAATGACCGTCAGGGGGGATAAGGCAGCCTCAGCTTGATTGTTCCAGCGTGCAATACTCGAACTACCCGTTAACACAATCGCACCTTCTGGCGGAGGATCAAGACGGTCTTGTCGCTCGAAGTTGAGGATGGTCTCCTCGTAACGTGCAGGGTCAGGTAATTGTTGTGGGCTAGATTGTTGTGCATAAGATAGTTGCGCCAGGCAAGTGGCTAACAGCATGATAGTCAAACTACGGGCGGTGTTCATTGGAAGCTGACCTTTTTAGTGAAGTTAATTTACTTAGGTACATTATGAAAGCACTGCAAGGGTATCGGCAATGATTAATTTAAAGGTTTAACCAACGTTGTGAAAGTGCAGCACTTAAATCTAACTGTTTTGATAAATTCGAAAAATCATCATGATTAACTCCCTGCCAGATTAAATTTTCAAGCAAGGCTTCCAAATGATCTTCTAAATGCATATCACAGACAATAGTTGTTAATAGTTTATTTAAAGGCAGCATGCCTTTATGGGCATTAAGCAGGGCTTGAATTCTTGATGCTCCTCTAAATTTCATTTCAGAAATTTCTTCTATGTTTTCTAATATAGTCTCAATGGAAGGATACTTTTTGAGAATTTTGGAAGCAGTGGTATAGCCAACCCCAGGGATACCAGGAATATTGTCGACTTTATCACCTGATAGAGCGAGCAGGTCAGGTATCTGTTCCGGCACTACGCCAAACTGTTTTTCTACACCGCGACGGTTTAATACTGTTCCTCGAGCATAGTCCCACCAGGCATCTTCATCGCCGACAATAAGTTGGGTTAGATCTTTATCAGCGCTAACAACAGTAATAGCAAAGCCTTGCTCTCTAAAATAGTTAGCCAGAGAACCTATAATGTCATCTGCCTCATAGCGGTTACTAGCAAATTCAGGAATGCCTACAGCTTGGCAAAATTGGCGACACTGGGCAAATTGATGTTTAAGTTCAGCTGGCGCTGGAGGTCGGTTTGCCTTGTATTCTGGATAAAGCTCACGGCGGTAAGATTCTGTTTGACTGGCATCGAAGGCGCAGGCGATATACTTTGGTTGTTTTTGTTTTAATAGCTGAAACAGAAAATCACCAAACCCAAATATTGCATTGCTTGGCTTTCCTAGGCTATCTGTTATCGAATCATCATAAGTATGCCAAGCACGAAAAATATATATACTTGAATCAATTAAATAAGCGCGAGGCAATGGCATGAACGAATTCTAACTGTTTATACAAACCGTGAACAAACTTTTTGCTATGATTAGATTTTTAAAATCAACTGAATCACAAATATGCGTCAAAAACTAAGAAAAATAATTGTTGGTATAGCACCGCTACTTTTGCTTTTAGCTTGCTCAGAAGTTGAAGAACGCCCTCTGCAAACCGGCAGTATCACTATTTCTGATATGCAATTCGATACAACAGCAGATTCTGCGGCTTTTCAAGATTTAAATGGTATGCCCTTGGGAGTGTCGAACTTTACTGGTCGCAAAGTGGTGCTGAATTATTGGGCAACCTGGTGCGCCCCCTGTATTAGAGAATTACCTGCACTAAGTAGAGCCGCTGAAATTCTGGGTCCGGAAGGTTACATATTTTTGCTGGCTTCTGATGAGCCTTTGGAAACTATCACTACTTTTATCGCGGAAAATGAGTTTAGCGGCAATTTCATCAAGTTGAATACGTTTTTTGCTATCCATGGTATTCAGGCAGTACCCAGTACTGTGCTTTATGATGAGTCGGGTCAGGAAGTTAAAAGTTGGTTAGGGGCCTACGAGTGGGACAGCCCCGAGCTTCTATCAGAAATAAGGTCTTTGTAGAGGGGCGAATACTTGGAAAAACAACGTTGTATTATTGTAGGAGCCAGTCATGCTGCTGGTGAACTTTGCATCAGTCTGCGAAAAGAAGGTTGGACTGGCGTAATCACAGTAGTAGGGGAAGAAAACTATCTTCCTTACAATCGTCCGCCATTATCTAAAACATTTTTGGCCGGTGAAAAAAACATTGATGATCTGTTAATACGTCACGCTGAAGCGTATACCAAAGCCGATGTACAAATGAAGCTGGGATGCAGAGTAGAAAAAATTGATCGAGAATCTAAAAAGGTCACATTAAATACAAATGAAACACTCGCTTATGACAAGTTGATATTAACCACAGGTGCGAGACCAAGAATAATGGACATGCCAGGGGCTGAACTTGAAAATGTCTTTTATTTACGCAGTATTCAAGATGCTGACCACATTAGGCCTTATATACAAAAGGAGAGTCGTGCAGTCATAATTGGCGGCGGCTACATTGGCTTGGAGACAGCAGCAATGCTGGTTTCCACAGGCATGCATGTCACTTTGCTGGAAAGAGATCCGCGCATTCTTAATCGTGTAGCAGCACCAGAAATTTCTCAGTTTTTCTCTCGAATCCATACTGAAGAAGGCGTTGAATTATTTACCGATGTAGATATCAGCGAATTAAAAGCTGATGGAAATGGCACAAAGGTTAATGAGGTTGTTTGTAGTGATGGTAAAAGTTTTGCAGCTGATCTGCTGATCATAGGAATTGGTGTGATTACTAATTCGGAATTAGCTGAGGAGGCAGGCCTAGAGATCAATAATGGCATTGTGGTCAATGCCTTCGCTGAAACCAGTGACCCCGATATATTGGCTGCTGGAGATTGTAGCTATCACTTTAATAAGCATTATCAACGTTGGTTGCGCCTAGAGTCCATTCAAAATGCAGTGGAGCAAGCTAAGGTTGCCGCTAGAACAGTCTGTGGCAATCCTCAGGAGTATGATCAAATACCCTGGTTCTGGTCAGATCAATATGACTTAAAATTACAAATAGCCGGCTTATCTGGAGGTTATGATAATTTGATAGTTCGCGGCGACTTGTCGGCAGGAAGAAAGATGGCAGTTTTTTATTTCAAGGAAGATAACTTAATTGCTGTAGATGCTGTTAATAGTCCTCAAGAATTCATGTTCGGCAAGAGAGCTTTAGCGCAATCTTCAAGACTGGACATAGATAAATTGACTGATAGTTCTGTGCCAATGAAGGAGTTAATGTTGCAGGATTAAGTCGTTTGTTTTTCCTGCACCTGAGCTATTTTTTCTGAAATAAACATCTCTTCAGCATTTTTTCTTTCCAGGTAATACGTTAGTGGCGGATAGAAAACTAATTCAAAAAGAAATAATAAATAGAAGAATGCTGCACCGAAGGGTATTACCACACTGGTTCCTTTCCAAGCTGTAATGTCGCTATCCAAATCAAAGGATAGCTGTAAGCTGACATAAATGAAGATGCCCAGAGACCAGCGTAATAAGGTTAGAAAAGCCCTGGTTTGTGTGGAAAAGATATCAAAAACAAATAAAGAGCCGCCGCCAAAAGTAATAAAAACTAGTAAGCTATAAAATAGCATTCCTGCCATACCATCAATATCATAAGACAGCCAGGCAAATACCACCACGACACTTGCAAATAATAAAAAGCGAAAAATTCGCGTGAATGTATTATTTGTTGTAATCAGCAAGGGCAACACTAGAAGTACGCCACTGGCAACGGCAAGAAACTCAGCTTGTATAATGTAGCCAAGAATTTCCTGATTCGTCCAGAAAATATAGCTGCCGCCAAACACCAGAGAGAAATTAAAGATTAGAGCCATTAATAAGAGGGGAGACGCTGCAGCTAAGCAGTACGTCATTACTTGTTTGCGCTGTAGCTTATGTTTCATTCAGAAGAACCTGACATTTTGATCATTATATGAGTGCAGCTCAAACGCTAAGCCAACTTATTTTGTATCAACGATAAGAAAAAAATCATAAAGATGCAATTTTTAATCGCTTTATGAAAAGGTTTGGGACTTTAACTGATAATTTAAAGCGGTATAATGCGCTGCTATTATTTTCACCATAACAGTTCAATACGGAGTGTACGATGCCTTTAGTTACTTATATCAGCCATGATGGGACCACAACTGAAATAGAAGTCCCAGCTGGAAATTCTGTCATGCAGGGTGCTGTAGATAATATGCTTGATGGCATCATTGCAGAATGTGGTGGCTCATGCAGTTGTGCAACTTGCCATTGCTATATTGATGAAGCCTGGTTGGAAAAAGTTCCTGCTGCTAGCGAAATGGAAAAAGATATGCTGGAATGCGTGCTGGAACCTCAGGATAACAGCCGTTTGAGCTGCCAGATTCACCTTACTGATGAATTGGATGGCTTAATTGTCAAGCTTCCAGAATCACAATTTTAATTAATTTAAAAAAAATGGGAACTTTTATGACTGTATCAGTTCTTATTAAATGTACCCAGAAATAATTGGTACGCCCCCTTAAGTGTATAAACTCTTAAAAAAACCCGCTAATTACCCACTAGCGGGTTTTTTTGTGAGCTTCTTAACA
>Ga0055584_100000549_pt1 | contig 35673 bp, 31 predicted proteins | sample OSDHelmetaG_FD_58716 | JGI IMG/M metagenome (GOLD analysis project Ga0055584, IMG submission 58716) | Pelagic marine sediment microbial communities from the LTER site Helgoland, North Sea, for post-phytoplankton bloom and carbon turnover... | ecosystem: Environmental > Aquatic > Marine >...
GTCCGATAATGGAATCAGCGGACTGACCATCACTACAGTCAGAGGTGGATGCGTGCGACGAAGCAGCAGTGAGAAGAATTACGGATGCCAGTGCGGTATGAGGGAACAGTTTCATGGGAAGTCAGACGAACCGCCAGTGAACTCATGCTAATTGGTTACAATTAGTGTGACGCCCAGCAATGTCTACTCGACCGCAGTCTTGATCTGCATGCGCGTCGAGGAATTCACCTGACCGCCTGCCGCGGGGCTGATTGTTTCGATTCGCATCTCGTCGACCATCCAGATGTCGCCGAATTTTTTGCCATGCAGGACTTCAAAACGCCGGATCGGTCTGCCCTGATTGTTGAAGCCGATCATTTTGATCATTCCCCCACTACCTTTATCAATCCAAACATCTACTGTCGCGTAGGCGCCGGGATCGCCTTTGGGACTGAGGACGCGCACGATCCAGCAATCACGCTGCATGAGTTTATCATGCCCGACAATCTTCGCATTCGGCCAATAAAGGAATCGCATCGACAAGTCATCGTAGGTCACATCCGTGCCACGAATCTGCTGAGAATACTTGGCCGGATTGACTCCCTGCAGCTCTTTTCCACCGACGCCCTCATAGAGAGCAAATTTCTGATTTCGTGTGTCGAGGAGTATCACCTGGGCGGGATTGTCAAAGATGAAGCGAATCGATTCGGGCTTCAGCGACATGAGAAATGGAACCTTCTTCGCAAGCCCCATCCGAAGGAGTCCAGTAAAGTCGCGATTGTGTAAAGTGTAGCTGTATCGGACCAACTTCAGCACTTCATCCGCAGTCATCTGGTCAATGGGCTTTCCCTTGAAACTGGGAGCAGCACCAGTTGGCGGAGTTTCACCGGTCTCTTCCTGAGCGTGAAGAGGAGAAAAGCCGAGAGCAAAGGCGAGAGCAAAACTGGCAAGGTATTTCATCAGGATTGAGGGAATTGTTGGGAGAAGTAAGACGAAGCAGGGAAAAGTTACATGCACATGAATGCAACGAAATCCGAAATAATGTTCCTGCTTTCCTCTCCTATAACGCAGGAAATGACGTTTTCTTCGAGAAATCTGCGCCTTGTAGCGCAATCATTTACGGAAAATCATCGCCACGTCCTGCCTGGACACCTCAACCAATACGGCTTTCTTTTCGACGGCTACTTCTTGATGTGGATTGATGAAATCGCCTGAATGGCTGCGAGCCTAAACTTTCGCGAATGTCATTTCGTCACAGTGGGAATGAAAGAGGTTGCGTTTCATCGAAGCGTTCGAAAAGGGTCGATTCTCAGCTTCGAGACCAGGCAGATCCATCGTGGGAAAACATCCGTTCGCTATTCCATAAACGTGCTCCGCGAAGACGAAGAGGTTTACTCCACCGAAGTGACGCAGGTTGGCGTCGATGAGCCAAGGCAGAAACAATCACTTCCCAACGGGGAATTCTTTGTTAGCCTTCCTCTCCCCAATTTATGAGCAACTCGTCTCAATCGACCATTTCGGTCATTGGCTCTTTGAATATCGACTACTTTACCCGAGTCGAAACTCTGCCGGCTCCCGGTGAAACAATCGCCTGTCTCAGCCTCGAATTGTTCCACGGCGGCAAGGGCGCTAATCAAGCTATATCCGCGTCCCGGCAAGGCGCAAAAGTAAGATTTTTTGGTTCCATTGGCGACGACGCCGAGGGGCAGGACTATCGCGAAGCATTGGTTGAGGAAGGAATCGACCTCAGTTGCCTGCAGACCGCTAATTCACGGACTGGCGCAGCTTTCATCACAGTTGATGAATCGGGAGAAAACATGATCATCGTTTCCGGCGGAGCGAATGAGGAACTGACGGAATCTGACATTCAGGAGAACCAGTCCAACCTTTCCTCCTCCGATGCTGTGCTGGCCAATTTTGAAATTCCGCTCCCGCCGTTGATCGGTGCAGCGCGGATCGCGAATGAAGCGAATGTCCCTCTAGTCATCAATCCTTCACCCTACGATCCTATTTTTCCATGGCAGGAGATTCAAACCGACTACCTGATTGTGAACGAAGGGGAAGCCATTGAAGTCCTCGAGTTCGATCCGCTCCAGAAAGAAATTTCCGTTGTTCGCCAGCGACTCACCGAAATCCGAGTTGAGCACCTCATCATCACCCGTGGCGGAAACGATACGATCGTTTATCCCCGAAGTGACGACCCCTTTCAGGTGGAGACGCTGCCCGTCCTTCCCATCGATACAGTGGGAGCTGGCGACGCGTTCGCGGGATGTTTCACCTGCCGAATCGCGGAGGGGGAATCGCTTGAGAATGCGATCCGAGCGGCCAATTGTGCTGGTGCATTGACCACGCTTGGCTCCGGCGCTCAGGATCCCATCCCGGACCGGGAAAAGGTGGAGCAACATCTCGAACATCTATCCAACTGATTCCCCCCAGCCCATGAGATTCCTCCCCCTTCTGATCCTCGCCATTCTTCCAACCGGACTCTTCGCGGACAACTGGCCGCAATTCCGGGGACCAACCGGAGACGGAATCGCCACGGCGGAAAATGTCCCGCTCGACTTCGGCGAAGAGTCCAACATTGCATGGAAGACGGATCTCCCAGGTCGAGGCTGGTCTTCTCCCATTTTCGACGGCGAAGCATTCTGGCTCACTGCCGCGATTGAGAAATTTCCAACGGAAGAAGAGCGAATCGAGCTCTTCAAAAAGCAGGGAGTGGAAGAAAAGAAATTCAAACAGCTACAAGTCGCTTCATCGATTGAGCTCACCGTGCTAAAAGTCGACCCCAATTCCGGAGAGATTCTCCTGGAAAGGCCCCTGCAGTCTGTTCCAAACCCCGAAGCGATCCACTCACTCAACAGCTACGCTTCTCCGACTCCAGTCTTGAGTGGCGATCTCGTCATTGCCCATTTCGGATCTTTCGGCACCTACGCCTTGGATCACAAAACAGAAAAAGTCGTCTGGGAACGGAAAATCAAGATCGATCACAGCGTCGGACCAGGCAGTTCCCCCTTCATCGCTGATGACCTGCTCATTCTCATCTGCGATGGGACCGATCAGCAATTTGTGACCGCTTTGCAAGTATCCACTGGCGAAACAGTGTGGAGAACCGACCGCCCCGCGATGCGAGCTCCCAAAGGCGACCAGAAAAAAGCCTACTGCACCCCCATTCTCATCAAGGACCGAGCGGGACGCGACCAACTCATCTGCATGGGCGCGCAGTGGCTGATCAGCTACCAGCCGAAGACAGGCAAGGAGATCTGGCGTTTCGACCACGGGAGTGGATTCTCTGTCGTCCCCCGCCCCGTTTTCAGCAACAAACACCAATTGGTATATATCTCCACCGGGTTTGGAAAGCCGAAGCTCATGGCCATCCGCGTCGATGGATCGGGCGATATCACCAATCAGGATAAGGTCGCGTGGGAAGATCCAAAGCGGATCCCCGCCAAACCAAGCCCACTTTTGGTCGGAGACGAACTCTACCTGATTTCCGATGGAGGTGTCGGATCCTGTTTCGACGCAGCAACCGGAGCGCTGCATTGGAATGAGCGTATTGACGGAAACTATTCCGCCTCGCCACTCTTTGCCGATGGGAAAATTTACCTCGGCAATCAGGAGGGAACGATCAATGTTTTCGCTCCGGGAAAAACCTATCAGGAGATGGCCAAAAACCAGATTGATGGCTCGATCATGGCCTCTCCTGTCGCTCTCGACGGCGCGCTCATTCTGCGATCTGACACCGCACTTTACCGATTCGGAAAATAAAAGGATCAATTCGATCCGATGTTTCGGAAATCCCGGTAAAAAAGAGCATCGAAATTTCCGTGTTTTTTTGAAACGAGGCGTGACATTTTCGTATCCAAACGTTATGCATTATTGAATATCGAAGTATTCCGCCTTCTATGAAATCCATGAAAACCTTACTGAAGACCCTCGCCGCCCTCTCTTTGGCGCTTTGCTTCTTCGCCTCTTCCGCTGAAGCCAGAACCTGGACCAGCACAGATGGAAAGCCTCTTCAGGCTATCTTTCTCGGAATCGAAGGTGATAGCTACAAGTTCAAAATGCCCAACGGCAAAGAGTTCGCCGTCCCGAAAGAACGCTTTATTAAAGCCGATCAGGAAGCAGCTGAACGACTTAATCGCATTGGTGACGACTCCTACACCAAGGCTTCTGCTCGCAAAATTGATGCCCTGCTCGCCGCTGGATTGAAAAAAGAAGGCTTCTCCTCATTCAACGAGCCGCTTCCTGACGATCTCTTTGTTCGCCGAGTTTACCTCGACATCACCGGACGCATCCCGACCCGCTCAGAATTCAAGGAGTTTGCCGACAGCGCTCGCCCGGACAAGCGTGAAGCACTTATCGATGAACTGCTGCTCTCCCGCGGATTTGCCTCTCACATGTTCAACTACTTTGCAGACATGTTTCGCCTTCACGCCAGCGACTTCAACAATGGCGTCCGAATGGACCCCTACGTAAACTGGTGGCGCGATCAACTCGAGTCTAACACTCCATACAATGAATTGATTAGTGAGATGATCACAGCTCAGGGCAATGTCGGACAAAATCCAGCTGCTGGATTCCTGCTCCGCGACACTGGAATGGAGTTCGACGCATTTGCCAACTTCGGTCAGGTAATGCTCGGCATCGACGTTTCCTGCGCCCAGTGCCACGACCACCCGTTTGATGAGTGGACTCAGGGCGACTTCTACGAGATGGCTGCTTTCTTCGGAAATACGCAACGCTCTCTCGGATATCGTCCCAGCTCTGCAATGATGGGCGGAGCTGCCATCGAAATGCCAAAAGCCCCCGAAGGATGGCGCAACAATTTCTACAAGTGGGCGGAAGCCAACAAGGGATATGTTCCTCGCGATCAGAACAGCAACCAGGTTCGTTTCTTCGTGAATGCCCTCGGATGGAATGTCACTGACAACGAGACTCTCGAAACCGTTCTTCCCCACGACTTCCGTGGTAGCGGTGGAAAACCCAACGAGGTTGCCAATCCACGAACTCTCATCGGTGAGGCCGCCAAGAAAGGCGGAAAAACCCGCCGCGAAGCGATCGCCGAGTGGCTCGTCGACCCGAACAATCCGCGATTCTCTCTCGTCATTGCGAACCGCATGTGGCAACGCGCCTTTGGCCGAGCTCACATCATTCCCGTAAACGATTTCAGCGATGACATGATCCGCGGGGCTGCTCAGCCAGATGTGCTGAAGTTTGTCACGAGTGAAATGAAGCGAGTCAACTACGACCTGCGCGAATTCATGCGCATTCTCTACAACACTCGCGCCTACCAGTCGATAGCTACCGCTGAGGAGCCAGACTGGGCAGAGAAGTATTTCTTCCAAGGCCCCGTCCTTCGTCGCATGCGCGCCGAGCAGGCTTGGGATTCGATGATGGTTCTCGCACACGGAGCCGAGATCGATGAGAAGCAAGGTCCTGATGGATCCTTCTACAAGAAGATCCTCAACATCGATTTCGAGACAGCTTCCAACGAAGACGTCTGGGAGCACTACGAGATGTGGCAGAGCGCACGCGGCAATCGCATGGCCATGGCGATGATTTCTGAAGAAGACGGAAGCAGCATGTCCCCTACGATGTTCAATGATCCCGAGCTTCGCGCTTCTGAGCTGCCGCAGCCCGCAGCAGCCGCATCCATGCTCGACACCTTCGGCCAGTCCGATCGTCGTATCACTGACGAACACAACTTCGACGGATCTGTTCCACAAGTGCTCGCACTTATGAACGGAACAGTTACAACTCGCCTGACCGGACTTTCCTCCAAAATCGTTGACGAAATGGAAGAGTTTGATGGACCCGATGACAAAGTTCGCGGCGTATTCCACACCTTGCTCAATCGTTTCCCAGCCGCAGAAGAACTCGATCTCGGAATGAGCATGATCGAGGACTATGGCGACGACGGCATCAGCGACCTTGCATGGGCACTCATGAACAGCCCTGAGTTTCTCTTCATTCAGTAATCCGACCACCGAAAGAAAATACCGCACCCAAAAACCATCCACCCTAACTAACCTATGGACCATATCGCAGAACTCGCCGGTAAAGATTCCCTCAGTCGTCGCTACTTCATGGAGATGTCAGCTAAGCTGTCACTCGGAGTCGGACTCAGCGTGCCATTCCTCCCCCGCAATTTGAAAGCGGAAGGCGGCACAGCCAAGAACCTCATCTATATCTATCTCTCCGGAGGCATGACTCACCTCGATACCTTTGACGCCAAGAAAAACAGCGGCGTTATGGGCGATACCGAGCTGCTCGACACTCCTGTCGACAACATGAAAATGGGCATGCACATGAAGGAGCTCGCGAAGCAGGCCGACAAGCTTGCCGTGATCAACTCCATGTCCTCGACACAGGGAGCTCACGAACAGGGCCAATACATCATGCGGACCGGCTACGAGAAACGCGCCACCATCGTGCACCCGACCGTGGGTCCTTGGGCAGCGACTCTTCTCGGAGAAAGCAGCCGAGTCCTCCCTGATTCGGTTGTTGTTGGCCAGAGTTCTTCTAACGCTGGATTCATGGAGCCGCGCCTCTCACCTCTGCCAATCGCAGATCCAAGTGGTGGAGTTCCGAATACGGACCTCGCTGTTGCCGGTGATCGTTTTGATCGTCGCATGGAAATGGCTTCCAAGCTCGGTCAGCAGTTCGTCAGCAAGTTCAAATACAGCGGACCCGAGTCCTACGTCGAATACTACAACCAGGCCAACAAGCTTCTTAAGAGTGACGAGCTTTCCGCCTTCGATATTTCCGGAGAATCCAATGCTTCCGACTATGGCACGGGCCGACTCGGACAAGGTTGCCTTCTCGCACGCAGACTCGTTGAAAAAGGCGTTCGCGTTGTTGAGGTGATCTCCGGCGGATGGGACATGCACGTCGACGTGAGCACAGGTACAGCCAACAAGCTTCCTGAGCTCGACAAAGCCGTCGCAACTCTCCTCAAGGACCTCGAGTCCAAGGGACTTCTCGAAACGACGCTCGTGGCTATCGGAACTGAGTTCGGACGAACTCCCGATATCAACATGAACGCTGGACGTGACCACTATCCTGCAGCCTACTCCTGCGTTTTGGCTGGGGGCGGCATCAAAGGCGGAACCGTCTACGGTGCCACCGACGGTAGCGGTAAGAAGGTCAAGAGCGGTCCAGTCACGCCAGAGGACTTCCTCGCAACGATCGGATACGGACTCGGATTGCCTCTCGAAGAGACAGTCTATTCCCCGACTCAGCGTCCTTTCACCTTTGCCGACAAAGGCAAGCCGGTTACCAAGCTTTTTGGAGCCTGATTCTTACCGACATATTTTCCGAAGACGCCGGGCCGGAAGGTCCGGCGTTTTCCGTTAGTGGCGAAGGAAATATCGAGACCCAATCGGGTTCAGTCACTGACCCTCCCCTATCGGGTGCATCATGTGACCCAGTTGGCTTAGGTTCGGCTGCCCGCTATTCGCCTCCTCATATCACTCATCGGGATTTCGACGGGCGATTTCAGAATCCAAAAGAGGAAAAACCAACCTACTCACTTCCCTATACAGAAAGTAGAAAAGATCTCCTCAAGGATCTCCTCCACATCGGTCTTGCCGATCACATCTCCTACGGCATCGAGAGCAGCTCGTAGATCGAGAGCGATGAACTCAGGGGATTCTCCGGCGGCAAGGTTCTCGAGGGCTCGCTCTGCATTCTTCTTCGCCCGGGAGAGGCAATGCTGGTGCCTCGCGTTGATTGCCGTGAGACTGGCGCTGGAAACAGCACCCTTTTTTGTGAGGAAATCGTGCAGATGCCTTCGAATTTCCTCCGCTGCATTCTCGGAATGGCAGGATAGGGAAATTGCCTCTATCCCCTTCCAATCAGGATGGAGGGAAAGGTCCGACTTGTTGAGAATTCGCAGCACCCTCGAACCTTCGGAAATCTCGACGGCATCCGCTTCAGATGCTGGAGCACTGCCGTCAATGACCTGAAGAATCAACTCGGCCCGAGATATCTGCTCTCGACTCCGCTCGATCCCCTGTCTCTCGATTGCCTCAGAACTATCCCGAATCCCGGCGGTGTCGATCAGGCGAATTGGTATCCCTTCGAGATTGATGACTTCCTCGATCGTATCACGCGTCGTTCCAGCCTGTTCGTTCACGATGGCCCGGTCAAAACCGAGCAACAGATTGAGCAGACTTGATTTTCCCGCATTCGGTGCGCCGGCAATCACGGTGCGCAATCCTTCCCGTAGAATTCTTCCCTGGTCGGCGGTTTCGAGCAGCTTCTCAATGGCTTGAAGAATCGCTTTGCCCCGATTCTCCAACACCTCGGACGAATCGGGGTCGATATCTTCTTCCGGAAAATCAATGTAGGCCTCGAGGTGAGCGGTCAGTCCAATGAGATCCTGACGGATGGCTTCGAGAGCTTTCCCGAGTCGCCCGGCGAGTTGTTCATTCGCAGCTCGTGCTGCCAGCTCGGTCTGGGCCGAAATCAGATCCATGATGGCCTCGGCCTGGGTTAGATCGATCCTTCCATTTTCAAAAGCCCGGCGGGAAAACTCCCCCGGCTCGGCTGGCTCTGCGCCGACTTCGAGAAGTCGATCGAGCAACCGCTTCGTAACGACGACGCCCCCGTGACAGGCGATCTCGACGATCTCTTCCCCGGTAAAACTGGCAGGTGCCGGGAACCAGGTCAGCAGCACTTCATCGATAGTTTCCCGACTGACATCGACGATGGACCCGAGATGCTGGGTCCTTGGCTGCCAGCGGCCACGCTTTCTCCCCTGAAACACAGAGCCGACAAGTTCCGCTGCATCAGGTCCGCTCATGCGCAAAAGCGCAACGGCTCCGACGCCGGGTGGCGATGCGATGGCTACGATGGTCGGGCTAGAGTTCAAAGTGAGAATAGGTAAATCGCGATTCGAGAAGAATGAAGAGAAATTTTTAGGAATCCGGATCGATTCAATGCAGCAGTTCTTCAAGAGAATGCGAGACGAGGAAAACGCATTGCAAGATTGCGCCGAAATCGACAAGATAGCGCCTCCTCCCATGTCACTCCGAATCAAAGACCTTCCCGAAGACGAGCGCCCTCGTGAGAAAATCGCCGAAAAGGGCGCGTCCTATCTTAGCGATGCCGAGATTCTCGCCGTATTCTTTGGCTCCGGTACCCCCGGGAGAAGTGCGGTCGATCTCGGCAGAGAAATGATCCAGCATTTCGGGAGCCTGCGAAATCTCTCCCGTGCATCGGTGGAAGAACTGATGACGATCAATGGCATTGGCCCGGCCAAAGCGACTCAACTGGCGGCCACCTTTGAATTCGGCCGCCGATTGGCCCGGGAACCCTACCGCGAAGAATCCATAACCTGTCCGGAGGACGTCTATGCGATCATGGGGCCGGAGATGCAGTCTCTCGATCAAGAATCGGTGCGCATCATCATGCTGAATCATCGAAAACGACTCATTCACATCGCGGAAGTCTTTCGAGGGACGAGCAATGAGTCTTTTGCCAACCCGGCGGAGATTCTTCGCAAAGCACTGAGCCACGCCGCGATGGCGATCATTCTCGTTCACAACCATCCCTCAGGCGATCCCTCTCCGAGCCAGGCAGATCACTCCGTCACAAAAAGAATGCAGTCTGCCTCCGAAGCGGTTGGAATTGAATTCACAGATCACATGATCATAGGCAGTTACTCGGAATCTGCGAACGAACCATATTTCAGCTTTCGAGAATCCGGTCTTATGTAAGATTCCGCCCAACATGGCTATTCATCCTAACGCAGTCGTTTCTCCTTCCGCCCAAATCGGTGACGATGTCACTATCGGACCCTTTGCCGTCATCGAGGACGAGGCTGTAGTTGGCGATCGTAGCGTGATCGACGCTGCTGCGCAGATCCGCAAACGCAGTAAGGTCGGGGCCGATTGCCGAATTGGATCTGGAGCATTGATTGGAGCGGATCCGCAATTCGGAGACTTTGATCCGGACACCCCCAGCTGGGTCGAAGTGGGAAAGGAAAACATTATTCGCGAATACGTCACGATTCACCGGAGCATCGATCCCGAGGGAACAACGACTCTCGGAGACGGCAATTTCCTGATGAATGGAGCCCATATCGGGCACGACTCTCACATTGGAGATCACAACACAATGGCAAACAACGTCCTCGTCGCAGGCCACGTCGAGGTAGGAAACCACTGCTTTTTTGGCGGCGGATCGGGCTACCACCAGTTCGTTCGCATCGGTGACTACGTGATGGCACAGGGACTTGCAGGCATGTCGCTCAACATACCTCCCTACGTGATGGTGGCTGCCGGGATCAACAACGTCGCAGGCGTCAATGCACTTGGCCTTCGCCGAGCCGGATTCAGTGCTGCTGCGAGGAAAGAAATCAAGGAAGCCTTCCGAAATCTCTACCTCACTACGAAATCTGTCGATGACGTGCTCGCTGAGGCGGAAGGTGAGAAATTTCTTCCTGAGACAGAGGCTTTTTACCAGTTTTTGCGAGAAAAGGGCAAGAAGCCAGTTTGCATCCGATATCGCAAGGATTCGGGAGAAAGTTAACTTTTCTTAACTAAATGGGGCAAAATGGGGCAAAATGGGAGTTTTCTGTGGGCTTTTGTCCAATTCAGGTAAATCAGATTTGGTAATTTCCCGGAATGCCGCCATATTTACCGAAGTCGTTCGACCGCTTTGATTCCAACCCATCATAGCCTAGTTAGTCCGTCCAGCCGACGATTGCCTATTCGCGCAGTCGTGGGTCTTTTTTGTGTACTCGCTGGAACGCTGTTTTTCGAGGCATCGGCGCAGGATGGCGGCTTCGAAGTTGCCAATACCGCTTCCGAGGAGACAACGGATCTCGACATCCAGGCGGACTTCACGGATTACGACCAGAACCTAGGTGTCGCAACGGCTTCCGGCAATGTCGTCGTGAAATACGGGGACGTGACGATCAAAGCAGATCAGATCGAGTTCAATCAATCCAGCGGGAATGTCTTCGCACGTGACAATGTCAGGGTTTATCGAAATGGTCAGGTCGTGGACGCTGAGGAGGTAATCTACAACATCAAGACCGGCGAGATGACGACAAGCCGGTTCAAGAGTGCGCTCGAACCAATCCTTGTGATGTCCGACAACATCACCCGACCAGAGGAAGGCACCGATGGTCCGATCACGATGCTGAATGCAACTTTTACGACGCATGACTCAGCGAATCCGGATCACCGCATTTTCGTGAAAAAGCTGGAGGTCTATCCCGATGACAAGATTGTAATGCACGGGGCAAAGATCTACTCAGGCGACAAGCAGATCTTCTGGTTCCCCTACTACGTTCAGCCTATGAACGAAGAGCTCGGCTACTACTTCGTGCCCGGGTGGAATTCGGCATGGGGTGGCTACCTCCTGAACCGCTATGGATTCATGGTGAATGAGGACATCCTCGGAAAGGTGCACTTTGACTATCGTTCCAAGCGCGGTATTGCCGGCGGAGTGGAATTCGAGTCGCAGAAATTCCGCGAGAACGAAAACATCGGACGACTCAATCTTTACTACACGGAAGACAACAATCCGCAGATGCGATTCAACGGCAAGGATCGAAAGCGCGGTGTGACATCGAGCCGTCACCGAATCAACTTCCAGCACCGCATCTACGTTCCCGGAACGGAAGACGAGTCATTCTATCTCGACCTCGACATCAACCGCCTTAGCGATCAGTTCGTTTACGAGGATTTCTTTCCCTCGGAGTTCCGGATCGATCCTCGCCCAGACAATCTGATCAACCTCAACAAGCTCTTCCCGCAGGGAGAGGTTTCGCTTACAGGGCGATTCCACATCAACGAGTTTTTCCAAACCGACACGCGGGCACCTGAGCTGGCTGTCGACATCATTCGGACACCGATCGCTGATTCAGGCTTCTACTACCAAGGGCTCACCACCTACGGCATTCTCGACGAAGAATACAGCACGGACCGTCTCCTCAATGAGGCTGTGGAACCAAGCGGATTCAATCGTTTCCAGACTTACCACGAAGTTCTTCACCCCATGAGATTGGGCAACATTCTCAACGTCGTTCCACGTGTCGGCGGAGGCTACGCTAACTACAACGATTTCGAGATTCCCGGACTGAATACTTTTGAAAGCACAACGACACATGTTGGAATTGATCTTTCTTTCAAAATGTCGAAGCGCTCGCCGCACATCCAAAATCGTGCGCTGGGACTCAACGGACTGCTCCATGTGGTCCGCCCTTACCTGAATTACTCTTACCTCAACACCAACGAGATCGACGGTCGCTTCACTCCTATCGACCGATTCACACCTACGACTCGTCTACGCGCTATCGACATGCCGCTTTTCACCTCGATGGATGACCTGCGTGACTGGTCAGTGTTCCGAACCGGAGTTTCGCAGCGATTCATTACGAAAAGAAACGGTCAATCCTACGAGTGGCTCGCCCTCAACAACTACATCGACCTCTACGCCGAAGACCCGGAGTTCAATCGTGACACTTCCAACTTCTTCACGGAAGTCGACTGGCGCCCGTTAACATGGCTTCGCGCAAAAACGACAGCTCAGGTGCCGCTTTTCGACGATACCCTCGACTTCACCGAAGTTACTTCTTCGCTGCAGTTCATGCCAACCGACTGGTTCCACTTCAGCCTTGGCCACTACTACATCATGGATCATCCTTTCTTCCGCGATTCCAATCTCTACTCGCTTAACACCTACACCCGTCTAGGTGATGAATGGGGATTCAGCACATCTCATCGATTCGAGAGCGACGACAACACACTGGAGTATCAGCAATACAGTGTGCACAAAGACTTTCCGAGTTGGACAGCGAGTCTGGGTGGAATCATTCGTGACAATCGCCGAGGCGAAAATGAATACGGTGTCCTCTTCAGCCTGACGCTAAAGGCCTTCCCGAAAGCCTCTCTCCCTGTTGATTTCCAACCAGGTGGCCTTGGCGCGGAAGAGTAATTGCCGAGCCCACGTTTTCGAGAATCCGCTTTCCCAAGCACCTGTCTGGCGTGACGTGGGAAAAACCATTTCGCCCCCAACAAATTGATACACGATTGAGACTGACATTTTTGCCTTTCAGCTTCCCGTTCAATCACTCACCCCCTTTTTCGATTACGTATGAAACTTACCATTATCGGCTCAGGATACGTCGGACTGACCACGGGAGCTTGTTTTGCTGAAGTCGGTCACGAAGTGATGTGCGTAGACAACGACGAGGCCAAGGTTGCAACTCTTCTCCATGGAGAAATCCCGATCTACGAGCCAGGACTGGAAGAAATCGTAAGAAACAACGTCGCGGCAGGACGCCTCCAGTTCACCACGGACACGCCCGAAGGAGTCGCTCACGGTGATGTCGTTTTTATCGCTGTCCCAACGCCGCCCAATCCTGACGGCTCCGTGGATCTCAAATTCATCGAGAAAGTCGCTCGGGAAATCGCTCCAGCGATCAAGGAATACAAAGTCGTCGTCGACAAATCCACCGTTCCCGTAAAAACAGGAGAGAAGGTAGCCGAAACCATCAAGCGCTACGCACCCGAGGCGGAGTTCGACGTCGTTTCCAATCCCGAGTTCCTTCGCGAAGGCTCCGCTGTGGAAGACCTCATGAAGCCCGACCGTATCGTGTTCGGATCGAACAGCGATCGCGCCTCAGCACTGATGAAGAAGATCTACGAACCATTCGTCGCTCCTCTTCTCGTCACGGACATCAACAGTGCAGAGTTGATCAAACACGCTGCCAATTCCTTTCTCGCACTCAAGATCTCCTACATCAATGCTGTCTCTGCGATCTGCGAAGCCAGCGACGCTGACGTCGAGCTCGTCGCCGAAGGGATCGGAATGGACAAACGCATCGGAAGAGACTTTCTCAATGCAGGGCTGGGTTACGGTGGTTCCTGCTTCCCGAAAGATATTGCTGCCTTCATCACCATCAGTGATCAGCTCGGAGTCCAATTCGACCTGCTGAAGGAGGTGGAAAAAATCAACCGTCAGCAACTCAGTCGTTTCATCGAGCGCATTCGGCAGAAGCTGTGGGTTCTCGAGGAAAAGAAAATTGCGGTCTGGGGGCTTTCCTTCAAGCCTGATACGGACGACGTGCGTTGCTCCGTAGCCATCGAACTCGTCGAAAAGTTGGTCGCCGAGGGTGCCGAAATCACCGCCTACGACCCCAAAGCAATGGATCGAGTGAAAGACCTCGAAGTCGGCAGCAAGATTACCTTGGCCGATTCGCCAGAGGCCGCAGCGAAAGGCGCAGAGGCAGTGATCGTCGCCACCGAATGGCCCGAATTTGCGAACGTCGATTTCAATGCGGTGAGAGAATTGATGCTTTCCCCCATCCTCTTTGATGGTCGCAACCTGCTGGATCCTGGGACCATGGAAACTCACGGCTTCGACTACGAGGGAATTGGCCGGGGATCTCTCGAGGATAAGCGACACAGAGCGGATTAAGGGCCCTCAGATCCGCGAGTGTGTCCCTTGGAGAGCCAGCCCCTTCCACCGAAAAAGATAGATCAGTTTTTCAGCTAGATTGGCACGTATCATGCTGCAAGTTAAAGTGAGGGACTATGCTCTGATGGCAAGGTCCGGTTTAACTACAGTTAAAAATCCCCCCTATGATAACAAATACACTAAGAAAATATCTATCCCCCATTGCCATCCTCTTGGCTCTGTTCACTGCTGTTCCAGCGGCCTTAGGAGCCGATGCCGAGCCACAGCTCGATTCCGGTGACACAGCCTGGATGCTCACTGCAACGGTCCTCGTCCTCCTGATGACCCTTCCTGGCCTCGCCCTGTTCTACGGTGGCCTTGTCCGCTCGAAGAACCTCCTCTCCGTGCTCATGCATTGTTTTGCGGTTGCCTGCCTTGCCTCTATCCTCTGGGTAGCTTGTCTCTACAGCCTCGCGTTCAAGGGTGACAATGCCTGGATCGGAGACCTCAGTGCAGCCTTTCTCAAAGGCGTTTCCTCGGAAAGTGTCGAAGGCACCATTCCCGAGACTGTTTTTATCATGTTCCAGATGACCTTCGCGATTATTACACCGGGACTCATCATTGGAGCTTTCGTCGAGCGCATCAAATTTTCCGCCGTCATGCTTTTCAGCGGACTGTGGCTCATCGTCGTCTACGCTCCTGCCGTTCACTGGGTGTGGGCTGGTTCTGGATGGATGTTCAACAATGGCACGATCGATCTCGCCGGCGGCATTGTAGTCCACGCGACAGCCGGAATCTCCGCCCTCGTCCTCGCCAAAATGCTGGGGCCTCGCAACGGATTCCCGAAAAAGCTGATGCCCCCACACAGTCCAGGACTCGTCATGATGGGTGCCGCACTTCTCTGGGTCGGCTGGTTCGGCTTCAACGCTGGTAGCCAACTCGCTGCAGGCGGATCCGCTGGAATGACCATGCTTGTCACTCACATTTCCGCTGCCATGGCGTCTCTCACCTGGATGGTCGTCGAGAAAATCAAAACTGGAAAACCCGGGCTCGTTGGCATCGTTACCGGAATGGTCGCCGGCCTCGCATCCATCACCCCGGCATCTGGAAACGTCGGACCAATGGGCGCCATGATCATCGGTCTGCTCGCCGGTATCATCTGCTACTTCGCCTGTGACTTTGTGAAGAGCAAACTCGGCATCGATGACAGTCTCGACGTCTTCGCCGTGCACGGTGTCGGAGGAATCATGGGAACTCTTCTCGTGGCATTTCTCGGCACAGAAGCTTTCGGCGGCGGCGGCATCAACGCGGAAAGTGCCATTGCTCAGTTCGGCACTCAGGTGCTTGGCGTTGCAGTCACTCTCGTTTGGTCCGTGATCGCCACAGTCATTATCGTGATCATCTGCAAGAAGACGGTTGGCTTCCGCGTCAGCGACCAGGACGAAGAGACCGGACTCGACATCGCCGAGCACGGAGAGCAGAGCTACACGCTCTAAGCACGTATACGACGTGAACTCCAGGCAGAATACCAATTCCACCTGGGGTTCAAGCAAACTCAATGACTACCCTTTGGACGATCTAGAAGATCTTCTATTGGGGAAAGTTCAAAAATTTCCACCGAAAGGTGGTCAAACGGCGGCCCTGAAAAGGTCGCCGTTTTTTTATTCAACCCTGTTACTTCAGAGACCTAACCCTGTTGAGCCCAATAGCAAACAAGGAAGCTGGACCACTATTCGGCAGGCGGAGCCTCAAGCCGCAAGCGCTCGATCATCTCGTCGATCTGATCGACATGCTTCAACGGGGCTCGACGCCTCAGGTGTTTGTTCCAGAGAACTTCGCGAAACCGCTCCATCTTTTCAAGGTCGAGGATTTCGTGCTTTTCCCATTCGGGATCCGATTTTCGCGTTGAGAAAAACTCCCATCGCCCCGCGTGAATCGTCGCGCGGAAATACATCTTTTCGCCGTCCTCGGCGCGATCGCTCCACTCGTGTTTCGTCATCCCGCGAGAGCTTCTTTCAGCGTCTCAATGCAACGGTAATTCTGCTCCATCGTCCCGATAGAGATCCGCACCCATTCAGGAAGCTTGTAACCGCGCATCGCCCGAATAATGACTCCGCGCTTCAGCATCGCGTCAAAAACGGCATCTCCATCCCCAACTTTTACGAGAACGAAGTTGGCGACGCTGGGAATGTATTCCAGTCCCATCTCTTCGAAAGCTGAATGGTAAAACGCCAACCCCTCGTCATTGAGGTCGCGGGTCTGCTGCTGGTGCTCCTCATCAGCCAGTCCCGCAATCGCACCAGCCTGGGCAATAGTATTGGTATTGAATGGCTGACGGCATTTCTGCAGAACTTCAGCGATTTCCGGCGTTGTGAGTCCGTAGCCGATGCGCAGACCGGCCAGTCCCTGGATCTTGGAGAAGGTCCGCATGATGACGACGTTCCGACCTTCCCGGACATATTTCAACGTATCCGGAGCATCTTTGAGAAACTCGTAGTATGCCTCGTCAAAAATCACCATGACGTGATCAGGAACCTTTTCCATGAAGCGTTCGATCTCGTCCTCACCCACCATCGTCCCCGTCGGATTGTTGGGGTTGGCGATGAAAATCTTCTTCGTTTTCGGGGTGATCGCCGCCGCCATCGCGTCGAGATCATGAACAAAACCCGGATCAGGAACTTCAATGGTGTCGGCACCGAATAGCGTCGCCATCAATTTGTAGACTACGAAGGCGTGCTCCGCTGCGATAACGTTGTCGCCGGAGTTGAGAAACCCGTGACCGATCAGTTCGATGATTTCATTCGAACCGTTTCCGAGAATCACATTCTCCCTCCCCAGCCCAAATTTCTCGGCAATCGCGGTCCGCAACTTGTAACCCCCACCATCGGGATAAATATGCACTCCCGCGGCTGCTTCCTCCATCGCCTCGACTGCTTTCGGCGAAGGCCCCAGCGGGTTTTCATTCGAAGCAATTTTGATAATCTCAGACGGATCAAGCCCCAGTTCGCGAGCCGTTTCATCGATCGGTTTTCCCGGATCGTAAGCAACCAGATTCTCCAGCCAGGGATGCGCGTGTTCAGTGATGGTGGACATGGGGAAATGGACATCGGATGCGAGGTGATGCCAAGTGAAAAGGAGTAATCGATTCCCTTCCTTACACACCCACCCCAATCGCACTACTCGCGGCCCGGGCTTTTTCCCGAGCTTCATCAATCGATGCTCCTCTCGCTATCGCAACACCCATCCGGCGCTTGCCTTTGACTTCGGGTTTCCCGAAAAGACGAATCTGGGTATCAGGCTCGGCGAGTGCGTTTTCAAGATTGCTGTAGGTGACATTTCGGGACTCGCCTTCTACTAACAAAACAGCAGAAGCCGACGGCCCGTGCTGCCGGATGTTTGAAATCGGTAGACCGAGGATGGCTCGGGCATGCAGGGCAAATTGTGACATGTCCTGCGAGATCATGGTAACCATGCCGGTGTCGTGGGGGCGTGGGGAAACTTCGGAAAAGATCACATTGTCCCCCTTAATGAAGAGCTCGACGCCGAAAATTCCGCGCCCACCCAAGGCATCAGTGACAGCTTCGGCATATTTCTGGGCCTCCTGCTGAGCGGCCTCACTCATGGACTGTGGCTGCCAGCTTTCCCGATAATCGCCATCGACCTGAATATGGCCGATAGGGTCGCAAAAAGACGTTCCCCCAACGTGACGAACTGTGAGCTGAGTGATCTCGTAGTCGAATTCAACGAATCCCTCGACGATGACTTTGCCTTTTCCGGCGCGCCCACCTTCCTGGGCGTAGTGCCAGGCTGCATCGATTTCTTCTTCGGTGCGAACCATGCTCTGACCTTTGCCTGATGAACTCATGATTGGCTTGATCACAAATGGCAAACCAATCTCGGCAATGGCGTCACGATATTCTTTCTCGGTCTCAGCAAATCGATACGGAGAGGTTTCGAGTCCAAGTTCCTCGGCAGCAAGTCGCCGAATGCCTTCGCGATTCATTGTGAGCTGCGTCGCACGAGAGGTTGGAATCACGGTTGTTGCGCCAGCTTTTTCCACTTCGGCGAGAACATCGGTTGCGATAGCCTCAACTTCGGGGACAACGAGGTGGGGTTTTTCCTGATCAATCACCTGGCGCAAGGCCTCACCATCGAGCATCGATATAACATGGGATCGATCCGCCACCTGCATCGCAGGGGCATTTTCATACGCATCAACAGCGATGACTTCGACGCCATATCGCTGCAGTTCGATTACAACTTCTTTGCCGAGTTCTCCTGATCCGCAGAGTATCACGCGGGTCGCCTCGGAAGTGAACGGTGTTCCAATGGTAGCCATGACAAAACAGTAGAGATAAGTGACAAAAGCGGAAGGGAAAAGTTCGCTTAGACCCAGTTTGCACCCCAGTTTCAAGACCTTTCCCGCAAATCCCCTACTTGGGCGTTGAATGTTTCGCGCGAAACGTGGATCATTTCGCGTTTCGCGAATGACAACCTTCGAACAATGGCTTCTCCTTCTTCGTGTGCATTGGAAAATGCTGCGCGTGAAGACAGCGGTATCATTACGCCGCTCGAGACTGATGACAGCCACCATCATTGGTTTTCTTGCAACCTATACGATTTCATCCCACTGGCTTTTTGAGAAAGGCCTTCAGTATGTCTCAAAACTCCCGGCCGCCGGAGCGCTGCTCAGCGATCGATTGATCTACGTGATGTTTTTTTGCTTCCTGATGATGCTGATCTTCTCGGTGGCAGTCACAGGATACATTTCTCTGTATCGGAATCAGGATACCCGATGGCTGTTGACCCTTCCGGTTTCCCATCGGGCTGTGTTTCTATGGAAGTGCTTTGAATCAGCGATGTTCTCAAGCTGGGGACTCGTCTTCATTCTCGCCCCTCTCCTCGTCGCCTTCGGAGGAATTCGGGATGTATCGCCGTTCTTTTTTCTCAAGGTGATCGGCGTTCTGTTTCCGTTTCTCCTCCTCGCGAGTGCACTAGGATCATTGATCTTAATCACAGCGACTCGCTTTTTGACCCGAAAGCAATTCGCCTCGGGACTCACCGTTGCAGCAGCCATCCTCACCGTATCGGTTGTTCAGACAGCCTTGCAGGATCGAGAAATCACCGAGAACGCGGGGCTCGGCGCGGCTCTGACTTTTCAGAAAGTCCTCCACCATACCAACGTCTCGATCAACCGCGCCATGCCAAGCGCCTGGCTGGCCGGATCAATTATCGAATGGACACGGCCCTATCGCAGTTTCACAAGCTTGCTTTATCCGACCCTGCTGCTCAGCAATTGCCTGATGGCCCTCCTGCTGGTCGCAGCCGCAGGGAGGTCGTGGTTCTATGATTCGTGGAATCGCTCGCTGCAGCAATCTGCCGCTTCTGCGATCCGGCGGGAAAATCAGAACACTGCGTCGAAAGAGCAAATCAGGAGAGATTACCCCCCGCCATCTCCACTCCGCCTCTTCACGGGACGCCCTATTGCGGCCATTTCAAGAAAAGATGTTCTCACCTTCATTCGAGAGCCAGCGCAGTGGGTGCAATTCGGACTCGTTTTTGGACTGCTCGCCATCTATGCCAGCGGTCTCCGGCAAATGAACGGAGATCTCAGTTCTCCACGGGATCTTTACTTAGTTGCCTTTCTAAACCTTTCGGTCTGTGCCCTGGCCCTCTCCACTCTTACGACCCGCTTTGTGTTCCCCCAATTCAGCCTCGAGGGACGCCGACTCTGGATTCTGGCGATGTCGCCTCTGCAGATGAGTTCGCTGGTTTTACAAAAATTCGTAATCAGCTCCCTGTGCAGTGGATTGATGATCATCGTAATCCTTTTGATCGGCGGATACAATCTTCAGCTCGGTTTGCAGGATACACTCTTTTTCGCCTCAGCAATTGGCCTGCTTACCCTAGGCCTGAATGCGCTCGCTGCAGGACTCGGAGTTCTCTTTCCCAATCTCGAAGAATCGAACGCGGCGAAGATCGTTAGCGGGTTCGGTGGAACCCTCTGTTTGGTAGGCAGTTTTATCTACATTTTAATATTTCTCCTTCTTTTAGCCTACTCCAGGTGGGAAATTTTTAGACTTAACGAGATTGACCCGTTCTGGCTTCAAAAGCCCAGAAGTCAATTGGTAGTAGGGCTGCTGCTGACCCTGACTTTGGCGGTAACTGTAGTACCTCTACTTTTTTCACGAAAAAAGCTAAAAAGACTGGAAATTCTAAGCAATTTATAATATTAATGGTAGTTAACTAAATTTGTAGCTCCCACCACTGCTTACCAATGTCCGCTGCCACCAAAATCCAACCGATGTTTTTTGATGAGGACGGAGGGAATGATCTGGAGATCCAGTTCGACCCCCAACAGTTCGAGGCTGTAACGCCTTACACTAACGACCTCAACGACGAATACCAACAAGCTCAAGACCAACTTGAGCATCTTCGACAGCAGGAGGAGCAAATCCGCCGCCAAGCTGAAGAACTCGAAGAGCTCACTCGTCAGGAAGAGCATTTCAAAGAGGGCCGCGCCGACGTAACCCAGCAACTGCAGAATTATCTTTCCGTTCTCGATGAAGAAGCTACCCAGGCTCAGCGACTCGCTGAGGAGTGTGGCTCTGCTCACGAGAGACTCGAAAGTCACCTAGCCAGTATCCAATCTCTGAACTCGGAGAGTTGGAGCCGCGCCGATCGCAAGGCAGAACTGACTCGCGCCCTCAATTATATCGAGGCTGCAGAAAAGGATATCGACAACGCCAAGCCAATCGTAAATGGTTTTGGGAAAAAGGGTTTTCTGAAAGGAAATCTTTCCGGACCACGGTTTACCCCGAACACGCAGGGAGACTTTTCCTACTGGTTGAAGAGCGGTTTCGCTTTCTCCCTCCCTATTGTTGGCTTCGCCATTCTCGCGGCGATATTCTTCCTCGTGTTTTAAGTGATTGGCCACGTGCCATCAGTCTTCATTCGCATTTAATTTTTCAACTCAAGTAACCCTTTGTCTGTCCCATGAGCCTCTTTTCGTCCCGCCCAGTCAATCGCCGCCACCGCGTGAAGCGCAAAAAAGAAAGTGCCTGGATCAATGATTCCGGCACAACTGCTTCCTCCCGCCGAAAACAGAAAGATCTTTCCCCGCGCGATGAAGTGCATCGCCTCAATGCACAGATCGGAGCAATCGAGTCTTTCCTGAGTCACCATCATCAGGCCGAAGTTGAGAGTTTGAAGATGAAGACGGAGAACATTCTCCCCCCTCCTGATCGCTCTGCTCACATGCAGGCCCGTCGATCTATGACTCTTGCCGAGCGTCGTCGCTACCTGAGCGAGCGAAACAAGACCAGCTTTCGTTTCTTGCTGCTCTTCTGCACCGCCTGCTCACTCGGCTGGTGGGTGATCTTCGCAGGAGTTTAATAGCATCTATAACTGCTCGCGGTATCGAATCGATCCGCGCCAGAGCCCCAAGGCGATCAGCGCCAGTGCTCCCAACTGATAGCCACTGAAATCTCCGAACCACTTCGGTGTGGCTCGATGGAATTCGTGCCAGAAACGAAACGCGCCGTAGCTCACCAGGTAGAGGTGAAATAGCTGTCCCCTCCCTGCTTTTCGAATCACTACGGGTAGAATCGCTACCACAAAGATTGCGTTGAATGCCAGCTCCAGTGGAACTGCGGGCCAGCGCTCTTCGCCCTGTGCATCGGTCAGGCTCCACCAGGCTGATTCACATACCTTTCCGGGGCAGCAACCATAGAGAAGGCATCCAATCCGCCCCATCGCAATGCTGAAGGGAACACCGACAGCAAACCAGTCGCCGGTCGCCTCCTCTAACCCAACGAGGCGCTTGGAAAGCTCGACTCCGGCATATCCACCGAGAAGTGCTCCGACAATGGATTTACCAACGAGCCATTGCAGAACCCATTGATCCTCACCGATCAGCATCCACCCTTCAGCGACGATAAACATGAGCTTCGCTCCGAGAAAAGCCCCGCAGATCGCACCGACGAATACGGCGAAGGAGCCAGGTTTTGTTTTCCATCGGCGCGACCAGAACCAGCCTCCTGCAAGCAAGCCTATCAGGGTGATCCAGCCATAGGCACTTGGTCGGGCAGAAAACTCCAGCCAGTTATCCATGCGAAAACGCCTCAGCCGGACTCTCAGTCTGGTGCGCCAGCGCTCCCCCGTTTCGATAGTATCGGCAGAAAGAATCCAGCTTCCCATCTGGCCGTATGACATGCGTGCAGCAGCGGTCAATCCGATCCTGATCCCAGTCCCTCTCATCCATGAAGGGCTTGATGAAAAGGCGGAAGGTGTGCCGCTCGTCTAATTCCAGATCGTGCAAAAGTGTCCCAAGAGGTTCCGACTCACAACCACATTGGACGAGGTCCTCTAAGCGATACCGCACACGATCCGACAAAAAGCCCTGAAGCGTCTCAAAATCGACATAGTCACTGATCGATTTTACTTCTTCCCCCGCCTTGAGCAAATACCCGATCGTTGCGCAATTGGGATCCCCGCAGGGCAAAGGTGTAAAATCGTCGAATCTGACCTTGCTCGCAGATTGATCGACCAAGCCATGAAGTAAGTCTGCGACATTGAGCTTCTCCACTGGCACTCCGTCATGAACTCGGCCACTTCCAAACATGGGCTGGAACGCAACGCCGCGCACATGATCGAACTGCAGGCCGTATTCCACCGTCGGCCAGAGTTGATCGAGATTTTCCGGTATCACCGTCATTGCCAAGGTGATGGGTAGGCCTGCCTCACCTGCTCGAACTATCGCTTTTTCTTTCGCCTTCCGGAGGTCGCTGCCGCGGAGAATTTCGTCGGCTGAGGATTCGGTTCCATCAAACTGAAGATAGAGCTGAAAATGACCATAGCTGGCAACCTCAGCGAGGCGGTCAGCAAAGGCACGATCACCAGCGAGACGAATGCCGTTGGTATTCACGAGGACATAGTCGATGTCCGGATTTTTGTGGCACCACTCGATCAGTTCGAAAAACTCCGGATGAAGCGTCGGTTCGCCGCCGGAGAGTTGCAGGATTTCAATGAGCCCCTTTCTCTCTATCACGCCCTGGACGCGTTGTTGGATCTCCTTGAGCGGAACTGCGTCTACCTTTTCCCCTGTCCCAGGTGGCGAATCCGCGAAGCAGGTCGGGCAGGTCAGATTACAGGAATCGACGATCTCAATGAGTGCCAGGCATGTCGACATCACCTCGATGGGATTGCTTTCAGGGAGCGGCCGGAGAGCGTTCGCGCCAAGAAACCCCAGCTTCTCACCCGATGCCGGTTCGGCGCATCCGCAAGCGACATCACAGCAATTGCCCTTTTCCCGGGCGCCTTTTGACAGCCAGTAAAACCGCGCGTCCGAACTGATTTTGCTTTCCGTTTCCCCGCACCCTTCGCAGCAGCGCTCCATCCAGACCTCTTCTCGACCGCCTTCGACGTCTCGCTTCTCGACAAAGGCCGGAACTTCCTGTCGGCAGAGCGGACAAATGCCGGTGGTTGTTTTCAGAATTTCAGACATGAGATATCACTTCGAGCTAACAAGTAACATCATGCATCCACCGAACAACCCGAGACCCGCATAGCCTATCGCGACGATCAGGAATACGAGTATCGCTGCGAAGTATTTCAACCAAACCGGGTCCGTGATTCCACGATAAACGGGGCGGCCGACATAAAACGCGGATAAGAGCGCGCCGATACTGATCAGAAGAATGATTAGTGCGAGTTCCAGAGAGAGATCACTCTTATTTGCCATTTTCTGACCGAAAAAGAGAAAAATAAGCCCCGTAATAAACAAAGGTGCCAGGCATATAGCGAAGCGTTTGAACATCTTACCAGTCTGCCGAAATTGCACAAATGGAGCAAGAACTACAACCAACGATCGTCTCACGGAAAATGCCAATATCTACTGGCGTTTTACTGAGCATTCTATAACCATACCACATGGGGTTTTCTCCTTCCTTCCTCGCCTCTGTATCTGCGCTGTGCCTTCTCATTGCCATATTCGTTGGGCTTTCACTTTCCCAAACGAATGCGGAGCCTGCCAGGAAGGAATTTACAGAGAAGAGTAAAGGCCTGTTTCAGGGCTGCAGTAATCCGTTTTGCAAATCTTCTCACACCATAAAAAGCGAGGGTTGTGATCCGAAACCTCCCCAGGTTCTTGAAGTGGTTTCCCAACCCGCCACAGACAGTGACAACGATCTAACCATCGACGTTACGGTTCTTCCCAATCCCCACGCGAGCGTCGAGCTGATTGCTCCAAATTCTCCCCGACTTTCGCGAACCGGCGGCAATGTTGCTTTGAGACCAAAAGCCTTGGCGCGTGGTGCTACGGAATCACAGAACCTGAAGCTTCGATACGATGATTCCGGGCAGAGTGAGGAACTGATCTTCCGGGTACTACTCCGCAACGACGACGGAGAGATTTTTGCGGAAGTTACGAAGGTAGTAAAAGTGAATCCCAACACCGTAGCAGAAGGTGCGATGGAGGAACGGGTCGCCGTCATTTTTGAAAATGGAGGACGAAAGATCGTTCAATACATGCCGCGGAGCGAAGCCCTTGATCGTGGGCTGACTCCCGTTGAGAAACCCGCGACTGGCCAGGCCGCACCGCAGGAGGAAAAGACCGAATAGGCAGAGCCAGCTCTGCCCTTTTTTCAGGTATGAATAGCCCTCGCAATACGTTCTTTCTTATTCTAGCCGTGCTTTTTTCGGTTAGTTTTGCAAAGGCAGATTGGACCGCTTCCGGAACCTTCCAATACACGGACCGGCTCTACACTCAATCGGGCTTCACAGGGACAGCGCCCCGAGCTGTTCGTGAAGCAGATGTGGAAGTGTTTGATGTGAACACGATGGCGGTTCTCGCATCAGGAGCGACAGATCAGACTGGAGCTTTTTCCATCGTGGTGCCGGATGCTGCGACTCGGACGGTCGGAGTTCGAGTTCTCGCCAGTACGACAGAAACCCCGACGCTCGATTTCTCGGTCTACGACGATTTCATTGGAGGTGATCCGATCTATAGCTACACCGACTCCGGCGCCAACGGATTGAATCATGGACCAACCACCAATGTGGACTTCGGGACGATGACGATGCCGGCATCGATCGGAACAGTTGCGACTACCGACTGGTCGTCACAGGTTTTTAACGTGCTCGACCTAAGTATTCGTATCGCGGATTGGATTGCTTCCGTTGATGGAGCAAGACCTGCTGTGGGAATGTCGACGGGTTGGAACCCTACCCAGGGACGCGGCGGTTCTTCCTACAGCGGAAGTTCCAACAACATGAATCTCAGTGACGACGACGGTTACGATGACCCGAACATTCTCCATGAACTCGGGCACTATGTAGAAGACGAATTTGGCCGCAGCAGAAACACAGGTGGTAGCCATAGCATTTCCGATGATGATCAGGATCCGCGCCTGGCCTGGAGTGAGGGCTTCGCTACCTACGTCAGCGCGGCAACTCTCAAATTTCATAGCCTTCCCCTGCCGAATATCTATATCGATAGGGATAGCTTCGGGACATCCGGGGGCGGCGGCTTTGGTTACAACTTCGAAAGCACTCAAAATGGAGGCGGTACAAACGAAGGTGCCGTGCAGGCTGCTCTCTGGGACTTGATTGATGACAGCGCAACCGCTGACACGACGCCCGGAGTCGATGACGACGGAGCTTCGGGATTCGAAAATGAAATTTGGGAGGTCCTCGAAGAAATGCGGAACCAGCAGCTCCCCTTCACCAGCATGGAGGACTTCTGGGATCTTTGGAGAGAGTTGGGACTTGGCTCCGAGTCAACGGTTCAGGCGGCTTTTGCGAGCCATCGTATTTACTATCAGGTCGATTCTTTCGAACCAAATAACACTCCGGAAACGGCTACTCCACTCACCTCTTCCTATAAGCAGAACCATTTCTACAAGTCGGGAAGCGAAGCTGCTGGGGACGAGGACTGGTTCAGCTTTTCGGCAGTGTCCGGCAACTACTATCGCCTCTCGGTGAATGGCTCAGCAAACACGATCTATGGTCGACCTGACCCCGAGATGTTCCTGATCAATTCTGATAAGGAAACCGTTCTGGCTTTCAGCGATGATCCACACGACACATCTCTCAATGCCGCGACGTCCAACAACAACATGATCGAAACGGTGCCGGAGATAATCTGGCAGGCACCAGCTTCGGGAACCTACTACGTTTACTGCCGTCACTCTTCCCACGAACTCAATAAAGACGGCCGATACGGCACCTACAATATTCGCGTGACCGGAACCAGCGCTCCTACCCCGACAATTTCTGAAGTCGGAGCTCAGCAAATGCGCCCTGGGCAATCCTACTGGGCTGCTGTTACCGGGAGTAATTTTTCCCAAGGCGCTGCTGTTACCGTTTCAAATCCAAACATCACAGTCGGTGAAGTAGTAGTCGTCTCGTCCTCCTCGCTTGTCGTTGAGTTATCAGCGGCTCCTGCTGCAGGAAACGGAACATCGAACCTTACCGTAACAAACCCTGGTGGCTCTGGTGGCACTCACGCGAATGCCGTGGAAATCAGCACCAGCGCTCAGCCTCCAATCCTGATTACTGAGATCGACCTCGGAGCAGACAAGGTAGAGGTGAAAAACATCGGAACGGTAACCGCTACGCTCACCGGTTGGGAACTCGAATCGCGAATGCCATCGACTCAAACTTATACCTTCCCGGCGTTTACTCTCGCCGCCGGAGCAACCGTAATAGTTTCCGAAGGGACAGGAACTGATACCGCCACCAATCTTTACGACCAATCCAGCGCGTTCAACTGGGGCTGGAATGCGAATGTCCGGGGAGATATCAATTTAATCGATAGCGGAGAACGCAGCGTCGACTACGTGAGGTTTGTCTCGAAATATTCTGATGTATTTCAAGCACCGCAGGGAACCAATGCAGTCTGGATTCAGCCGGAACGAGGCTCGCCACTGACGGTCAATTTAACCATCTCTCGGGATGAAACCAGCGCAGTCCCCCGCACCACGATTGGGATGGGAAATACATTTCGGACAATGCCTTCTGGCGCATCGTCCCGTGACAACGCAATCGACGCCTTCGAGCCGAACGAATCAATCCGCTCGGCGCCGATGATCGAGTCGAATGATACGCCCTCCGATCTCGAAATCAGCGAGCGTCCATCGAATTATGAAGATGAAGACTGGTTTGGCGTTGCTTTGGAAGCGGGCAGCCAAAGGCTTGTTACGATTTCTTTTACTGACGCGAGCGGAAACCTCGAGCTCGAAGCATATGCCCCCGGTGAAGAAACCACTCCGATGCTGTCCGCAACTTCGACGACGAATCATGAATCACTCACCCTGACGACCGCACTCACGAACGCAAACGGCAGCGGGGTTTACAAAATTCGCGTCTTTGGCAATTCCAATGACACCAATTCGTATTCCCTCAGTATTTCTGATGCCAACCAACCCGATACACCCGACCTGAGTCCTGCCTCTGACTCCGGCATTTCGAACACGGACAATCTCACTACAGATACTACGCCTACATGCACGGGAACAGCGTCACCGAGTTCGGCGATCACTCTCTTCAGCAACATTACCGGGCAGATTGGTTCGACAACAGCCTCCCCCACGACAGGAGCGTGGACGATTACATCTTCCGCGTTGCCGGAAGGAATCCACCAGATTTCATCAAAAGAGAACGGAGGTCCCTCTTCGGCTTCTCTAACGGTTGTGATCGATCTGACAGCTCCCACCGTCACTTTAACCCAGGCTCCTGGACAAAGTGATCCCGCAAGCTCCGGGCCGGTGGAGTTTCGCGCTACCTTTAACGAATCGGTAAACGGATTCGATTCCGGGGATGTCACAACGGGCGGCACTCTGGGTGGCTCTGCGACGGTGACCGGTGGACCGACGATCTTCACGGTTTCGATCACCGCAACTGGGACGGAAGGCAATATCAAAGGATCAATTCCCGGCGGGGTTGCAACTGACGATGCCGGCAACTCCAATTCGGCCTCCAATAATGTAGATAATTCCGTCAGTATCGATACCCATGGCTCCAATGGTGGAACAGCAACCGCTCTTAGTTTCTCGGGTGGAGGAAGTGCCGCCAATAGCGGGTGGATCGAGCCGCTGGACACCGACATGTTCTCCATTGTTATCACGGAAACGAAATTGATCGAAATCGGAACAACGGGGGCGGTTGATACGCGAGGCTCTCTGACCACTTCAGTAGGCAGCCCAGTTCATGACGCAAATGCAGACCGTAATGCTGGTTCAGGAAATAACTTTCTCATCTCGACCATTCTCTCACCTGGTACCTACTTTCTCGCGGTGACCAGCGAAGGCACGGCCAACACCGGCGACTATTCGCTTTTTGCGAATCTCAACAATGTGCCCATCGTGATAAACGAGATCGATGCCACGACTCAGGCATCGGATGGAAGGGAGTTCGTAGAGCTATACGACGGAGGAATCGGCAACGTGTCACTTACCGGAATGGCTCTTGTCTTTTTCGACGGAGCGACCGATCAGGTCTATCTCGCAGTCGATCTTGACGGAGAAGAAACGGACGGTCTCGGTTACTTCGTCCTCGGCAGCACGGGAGTTTCCAATGTCGATCTGACTCTGCCGGACGATAGTTTTCAAAATGGCGCAGACGCCGCAGCCCTGTTTGTGGGTGACGATACTGATTTCCCGGTCGGCACTCCGGTGACGACAGCAGGATTGCTTGAAGCAGTCGTTTACGATTCGGGACAAGCGGACGACTCAGGCTTGCTCGCTTTGCTCAATGCTTCAGAGCCACAGCTCGACGAGACAGGCACTGCCAACATCGCCGGTCACTCCCTACAACGCTTGCCTAACGGAGACGGAGGCCAAAGGGTGACAAGCACCTTTTCGCTGATCTCACCAACACCAGGACAGCCCAACTCCATTCCATCGGCTCCACCAGCGCCTGACCTGACAGCGGCAAGCGATTCCGGAATTTCTCAGACCGACAACATCACGCGCTTTAATATGCTGACGTTGGAAGGTAACAATCGTCCCGGATCCATCGTCGCTCTCAGCTCCAACGTTGCCGGCCTCGTCGGCACTTCGATTACTGCTGTAGATGGAACCTGGTCAGTGACATCAAACTCCCTCAGCGAAGGAACACACACCCTTACCGCGACAGCAGACGGAAGCCCAACTGGCTCTCCTCTCAATGTCGAGATCGACAACACGTCTCCGCCCGAGGTGCCCCCATTCGATCTCATTGGCGCTAGTGATACTGGAGTTTCTTCGACTGACAATATCACCGCCGATCAGACGCCAACGTTTGAAGGAACCGCTCCTGCGGGGACTACGGTTACCCTTTTCGTCAATTCTGTAGAATTTGGAACGGCCCCCGGAGGCGGCACCTGGTCACTCACTCCTTCTGCCCCCATTCCAGATGGAGGACAATCGATTACCGCGACCGCAACTGACCCGGCCGGAAACGCAACCCAATCCAGTTTCACGATTGTCGCCGTGATCGACACTATCGGACCGACCGCGACCATTGATGTCGCATCGGGCCAGTTTGATCCCGCGCCCTCTGGACCTGTTGACTTCGAAATTCAGTTCAATGAGGACGTGACCGGCCTCGACTCCTCTGATTTCACCGTCGGCGGAAATATCTGGGGCAGCGTAGTTGTTTCCGGCGGCCCGAGAACATATACCACCTCTGTCTCAACGACTGGGGATGAGGGTTTCGTAACGATTTCCCTCCCGGCAAATGCCGTAAGTGATCTGGCTGGAAACATAAGCACTACCGGTTCGGTAACCGACAATCGAATCGTCCTCGACGAACACGGAGCGGATGGAAACTCAGGAACCCCTGTGACATTCATTTCAAGTCTCAGTTCCGCTAGCGGGTGGCTGGAAGCCGGAGACGTCGATGCCTTCACTTTTACCCTTTCTGGTCCAAGAGTTGCCATAATTCAATCGACAGGCTCGATTGATACCGTAGGAGAACTTCGCGACGCGACAGGAACCGTCGTAAACGATATCTCAGCGGACGACAACGATGGCACCGGAAGTAACTTTCGAATTTCTGAACCTCTTCCGGCAGGAACCTACACAGTTCTGGTTTCCGAAAAAGGAGACATCGGAAACTACCAGGTCGACTTTGACGTTTTAGCGGTCCCTCTGGTCCAGCCCGATATTCTAATCAACGGATTGGGTGATGGCATCTATGAGACAACAACCGGGCAGTCGGTTTTTCTGAAATCGAAAAAGGCTCGCACCGTTCGAGCATCTGCATTGCTGCAGAATGATGGAGAAATCCCTGATTCCATTCTTTTGACGGGCCGCAACGGAACGGGATTGTTCCGACTCAGCTACATCTCGGCTTCCGAAGGAAACGTAACGGCCGCGGTGGCAACGGGAACACACGAGACAGCGCTCTCGGGCGCAGGATCAACGATAGATCTTGTCACTTGCGTGATAAAACCAAACAAACGCAAGATCAAGAAAGTGATCCGCCGTGGAGGGAAGAAGAAAGTGAAATACAAAAAGAAGAGTATCTCGATTCTCATGCGAGCCAGTTCGCTCGCCCTTCCCGAAAAGTCCGACACTGGGTCGATCAGAGCGAAGACGTCGAAGTAGCAAAGCGCATCGGACTTTTTCGATGCCGGTCAGGCTAACATGATGCAGCCAAAGTAGCCAAGTCCTACCAAGCCAGCCAGGGAGAGGAGAAATGCGACGGGAGCAATCACGTATTTCCAGCCGTCGGAAACCTTAAGGGCTTTAACGAATACCACGGTCATTCCAGCAGCCGCTGCTACGGCAACGAGAATGACGACGCCTACGATGATTAAACCAAAACTACTGACTGCCATGACTTCATTTTTGTTACAAGCCCTCTGTCATGACAGCGACGCATCCGTAGAGGCCAGCAAAGACAGAACCGAAAATACTAGGATAAATACGATTCCGGCAAGCACGGAACTCCATCCTCCCAGCTTTACGCTAGCTCTCGATACCTGTGAAGCCATTTTGTAGGCAAGGATAAACCCACCTACCAACGCAATAATCAGGAGCAAAACGCCCGCCATCACTCGTCGTCACGCACGCCGTTCTTCACCTCGAATTCGCGGCACCAGCCTTTGATCTCGAGGTCATTGAAGATCTTGCCCATAACACGGCGGAGCAGACCTTTCAGATTGGCGTTGTCGAGATCAGCAAGGCTGCGGACAGCCGCCTCCTTGTAGGTTTCGAGCAAGAGCATGCACTTTTCGTCAGCTTCGACTTCGTGGGCAAGTTTGCGGATTTTGTGAACGGCGAGATCCTCCAGGTCTTCGTGACTCCAGAGTGATTCGAGAAGAGCTTTCTCGTCTCCCTTGGCTCGTTCGCGGGCGACCGCGAGAAGGACACTTGGGCGCATCTGTTCGAGCTCGTTTTCCCCGGCATCTTCGCCGAGGTCATCCATGTCATCACGAATCTGGTAGGCGATTCCGAGATTCTCGGAATACTGCGCGAGAACGTCGCCGACGTCGTCAAGCTTACCAGCGTAGCTGGCTCCAAGCTTGAGAGCGACCTCGAAGGCAGGTGCCGTCTTCTGGCGGAAAATCTCCAACACCTGCTTGGATTTGAGAGGCTTCGGATTCTGGGCCCAAACGAGCTCTGCTCCCTGCCCTCGGCAAAGTTCGCGCTGACCGACAGAAGAGACCATCAGCATTTCTGCTTTCTGCGCATCGGAAATTTCGCTTTCGGCAATGAGTCGATACCCCTCCCCGATCAGCAAATCTCCTGCGTTCAACGCAACAGGGACACTGTGTTCGACATGAAGGGTCGGCTGGTCGTAGCGACCGTGGTCTTCATCCTCGATATCATCGTGGATGAGAGAAGCCTTGTGGAAAAGCTCGGTCGCAATCGCGATCTTTTTGAGATCTTCAGGGATCGGTTCTCCGCGATCTTCGCGAAGAGCTTCGAAGGTCGCGACAGTGAGAAACGGACGCCAGCGTTTGCCGTCCCGGGCGAGCCATTCCCGCGCGATTTCTTCCTGGACGCCTTCAGCCGGCCCCATGACCGCTTCAATGGTCTCCGGAGTGAACCAGCTTTTGACTTCGTCGTGCAAGCTGTTGAGATCGAGGCGACGGGTTTTATCGTCACTGGTAAGATGGATGTATTCCCAGACCCAATCGATGTCGACTGTCGTGTTAATGCAGTCATCCTGCAAGAGAGGCACAGCAATACTCGGGATCGCAGCGGCCTCGACGTAGGGAAAGGTCCTTTCCAGAACAGGAAGGCAGGAGATGCCAACGATGGCTTCAATCTGACCAGTCTGGATCAACGACATCACGATCGCGGAGCCTTCGGCAACCAAAACAGCGTATCCAAGCCTCTCAGCCTCGTTTTGAAAATCCTGAATCGAGCAAAGTCCGCACTGTTTGCAGAGAAGACCGAACTCATCAAATGGAGCAGGACACTTGTCCTCGACGCGGAGGCACTTGGGCATCAGGAGAAGACGTCGCTCGTAGGGAATTTCAGCGAGCGTCTCGCGCCACATCTCGTTGTTTAAACACACGGCGGTGTAGTGAAGATAGGTGTCGTCGCCCTCGTAATTGAGCTTCGCGAGGATCTTTTTTGCATGCTCGTCCAATTCCTCGATCGGCATGGGAGGAACAGGATTCTCAGCTTCGACGTAGTCGCGAATGGCTTGGAGAAACTGATCCCTCTCCGGCTTGGTTTGAGGAATGTTTTTCTTTGGCGGACGAAAGCGTGTGGTCGTTACAGGAACCGGCTGGGGCACCTTGATGGTCTGGATGCTATCGACAGGAGTAGACATGAAAGTATCGGATTTCAGCATTGGGATGCTGGGAATCATCGACTTGACGGGGGCAAGCCGACCACCCAACAGGGTTAGGTCAGTCACCCAACAGGGTTAGGTCGTAATTTCTTCCATCTACTGACATGAGACAGCATCTCAAAAAGAGTCATAATCGCAAGAGAAACCGAGGACGTGATGAGGTTTTTTCCAAGAATTGAGATCATTCGGCGAGGTATTTTTCTAATGACTCCTTGAGCTGGGTTCGAGCCCGGAAAAGGAGACTTTTCACCGCCGGGACCGACATAGAGAGAACGCGCCCGATTTCGTCATAGGGCATTTCCTCGTATCGACGAAGGACAACGGCAAGACGCTGCTTTTCGGGAAGAGCTTGAATCGCGTCGTCGACAGCACGTTCCAATTCGGAATGCAGGACATCCTGGTCAGGCGTGGTGCTATGAACGTCCTCGACTTGCTGATGGGATTCTTCCTCTCGCTCCTCTACGGAAACGGTTGGCTTTCGCCTGCGACGTCGAGTCTCGTTGAAGACGAGATTTCTCGTAATTGTAAACATCCAGGTCGTAAATTTTGCCTGAGGCTGGTATCGCTTGGCGGATTTCCAGATCCGGATGAATACCTGCTGGGCAATATCTTCTGCTTCGGATGCCCCACCGAGCATTTTTGCGACCGTTCCAATGACTGCGCTCTGGTGAAGCTCAACGAGAAGCTCAAATGCCTCGTTATCGCCCTCTTTGACTCGCAGCATGAGTCCCACGTCCCGGTCGTTTAGAGCCCGCTTCTCTGCCTCCTCATCGGTTTCAGGTTGCGGCGAATCAGGCGGGATCATTCAGGCTTGAAGTAAAGACACGAAATTTTGTGAAATTCCGAGAGGAAATCGTCCAATAACAGGTAAAGTAAACCCCATCAAGCCGGGATTGTTCTGTAAAGAATGTTCCGGATTTTTTCTACCTGCTATTCTCTCGATGATACCCGCACAGGAATCACGCCGACGTAGCCGCTGGCAACCCATGCGTCTGGCTGCATTGGGCCTGCTACGAATGGGCGTAGCGGGCGAAGTCATTGCAATTTCCGGAATGATTTTCGGAATTGTCGCCGGGGTCTGTTTTCTTTTCACGAGCGAAACGGAAAGGCCGTCTCTTTTCTGGCTTCTGGCCTTGGCGTGTTGCGTCCTGCGTATTCTTGCCCTGCGGATCGAGGGCTTTATGCGCGCCTCAAGTCCGGAGAACCTGGAAGACGACTACCAGCAGGAATTGCCGGAGCGTGTTTCGGACGCCGTTACCTTGATCGGTTTTGGCTTTGCGGCCCAGTCGAACCCCTGGTTGGGGCTGGCATCCGCTCTCGCAGCGATTTTTTCAGCCTACATGCGAAGCGTCGGGGTAAATCGTGGGGCGACACAGAAAGAAGCAGCTTCAGGGCCCATGACTCGAGTCCATCGCCTTCTTTTGCTGTCGCTTACCTCGATTTTGATGATCACAGGAATCGGAACTTTTGGTTTTCAGAGTCCGCTTCCTGTAATTGCCATGTGGATTATCTTTTTTGGATGCATAGCGACGGTTTTCATCCGTTGGCTTCGCATTCAAAACTAGATTACAACACCCAACCTTTAGTTAAGATTTCTTAAAGACTTTCTCGACACATTCATTTCTCTGACTATTCTGTATCTATGCGATTGCGACCTGCCTGTCTTCTATACGCAACAGCCCTCCTACTATGTGGGCTTTCGCCTTCCTTTGGAGGCGAGATATTTTCCCGTGTCGTGATCGATCCCGGACATGGCGGAATCGATCCAGGCTCCAGTGCATTTGGAATGGTCGAGAAAGAGCTGACGCTCGATCTCGCTCGACGCTTGGAGCGCATTCTTTCTTCGCACGGGTTAACGACAGAGCTCACGAGACGGACCGATAAATATGTCGAGCTTAGTGAGCGTGCGGAAAAGGCAAATGCCAAGCCTGGAACAATCTTTGTCAGTGTTCATTTCAACGCCCACACGGACCGAAGCATCAGCGGGACGGAGACTCTCTACTGGCCAGGCAGTGCTGCGGCCCGAGAAATGGCCAGCTATGTCCAAAGTGAACTGGGTCGTCGTCTCGTGACAAGGAATCGTGGATTCAAACCCGAGCGCCTCAAGGTTCTCGAGAAGACCAAGTGCACCGCCATCCTCATTGAATGTGGATTCATCTCTAACCGCTGGGAATCCCAACGCTGTGGCGCGGAGTGGTTTCGCCAGATTATCGCGGAAGAGATCGCACAGGGCATCCTCCGCTACCGGGATGTTTAGCGTTTCGAGGTCTCACGAATTCGGAGAAAACCTCAATTGCCTTAAATTTCATTTTTCCGCAATTTTAAATAATTTCATTTTTTCATTACCACTCGCCGTGGTAAAATTGCAAAGGCTCTCACTAATTACCATATTTAAAACTACCCAACCCGCCACCGCCATGAGTGACCCCGTTGCGAACTGCACTCTCGAACTTGCCTGCACCGTTGGTGCCATGGATGACGCCATCG
>Ga0055584_100000550_pt1 | contig 35660 bp, 24 predicted proteins | sample OSDHelmetaG_FD_58716 | JGI IMG/M metagenome (GOLD analysis project Ga0055584, IMG submission 58716) | Pelagic marine sediment microbial communities from the LTER site Helgoland, North Sea, for post-phytoplankton bloom and carbon turnover... | ecosystem: Environmental > Aquatic > Marine >...
GGGGGGGGAGCCTCGACCGGCGCCCGCCAGGCGGTGGCGGGCGCCCGGGTCGCTCGATGCTCTAGGCGATGGCGGTCGCGGGCGCCTTCTTCGACTTGCGAGCGGCCTTCTTCTTGGGGCGCGGGAAGCGCCCCTTGGCCTTGCCGTCGAGGATGTCGTCGCCCAGGGCGTACTTGAGGACCTCTTCGACCCGGCTCACCGGGTGGAACTCGAGGTCGAGCTCGACGTCCTCGAGCTCGATGAGGTCCTTCTCGTTCTTGTCGGGCAGCACGATGTGCTTGATGCCGGCCCGAGCCGCCGCGAGCATCTTCTCCTTGATGCCGCCGACGGGCAGCACGTGGCCGCGCAGCGTGATCTCGCCGGTCATGGCCAGCTCGTGGTTCACGGGCCGCCCCGTCATGAGCGAGACCAGCGCCGTGATCATCGTCACGCCCGCTGAAGGACCGTCCTTGGGGATGGCGCCGGCGGGGATGTGCACGTGGATGTCCTGGGTCTCGAAGATCGTGTCGTCGATGCCCAGGTCTTCGGCGTGGGCGCGCACGAAGCTCATGCCGGCCTGGGCCGACTCCTTCATGACGTCGCCCATCTGCCCCGTGAGGATCATCTTGCCGTGGCCCTTCATCAGGGTGGCCTCGATGAAGAGGATGTCGCCGCCGACCGGCGTCCACGCCAGGCCCGTCGCGACGCCGCTGTACGCGGTGCGCTCGGCGACCTCGCGGTAGAAGCGGATGGGGCCGCGGATGTCCTCGACCTTCGCGCCGTCCACGACCGTCTTGCCCTCGGCGTCGCCGGCGGCGACGTCCTTGGCCACCGAGCGGGCGACCGACGCCAGCTCGCGCTTGAGCTGCCGCACGCCGGCCTCGCGGGTGTAGCCGCTGATCAGCGTGCGGACCGCGTCGTCGGTGATGTCGATGTGCTCTTCGGTCAGGCCGTGGTCGTCGACGGCCTCGCTGATGAGGTGACGCCGCGCGATGTGCAGCTTCTCCTCTTCGGTGTAGCCGGGGAGCTCGATGACCTCCATGCGGTCGCGCAAGGGGCCCGGGATGGGGCCCATCTGGTTGGCCGTGGCGATGAACAGGACCTTGCTCAGGTCGAAGTCCACTTCCAGGTAGTGGTCGCTGAACGTGTTGTTCTGCTCGGGGTCCAGGACCTCGAGCAACGCCGAACTGGGGTCCCCGCGGTAGTCGGCGCCGAGCTTGTCGATCTCGTCGAGGATGAAGACCGGGTTGTTGGTGCCCGCCTTCTTCATGCCCTTGATGACCCGGCCGGGCAGCGACCCGATGTACGTGCGCCGGTGGCCGCGGATCTCCGCTTCGTCGCGGACGCCGCCCAGGGACATCCGGATGAACTCGCGGCCGAGGCTCGCGGCCACGGACTTGCCCAGGGACGTCTTGCCGACGCCGGGCGGACCGACGAGGCACAGGATCGGCCCCTTCATGTCGGACTTGAGCTTGCGCACCGCGAGGTATTCGAGGATCCGCTTCTTCACCTTCTCGAGGCCGTAGTGGTCCTCTTCGAGGATGGCTTCGGCGTGCTTGATGTCGAGGTTGTCTTCGGAGGACTTGTTCCAGGGCAGCTCGATGAGCCAGTCCAGGTAGGTGCGCGCGACGGTATACTCGGCGGCGCCCGGCGACATGCGGGACATGCGCCGCAGCTCCTTGAGCGCGACCTTCTCGACCTCCTTGGGCATGTCGGCCTTCTTGACCGAGCGCTTGAGCTCTTCGAACTCCTCCTGCCGCTCGTCGACTTCGCCCAGTTCCTTCTGGATGGCCTTCATCTGCTCGCGCAGGAAGTACTCCCGCTGGGCCTTGTCCATCTCGCCCTTGACCTCGGACTGGATCTTGTTCGACAGCTCGAGGACCTGGATCTCCTTCGTCAGCAGCGCGATGACCTTGTCCATGCGCTCGCGCACGTCGAGGGTCTCGAGCAGCTCCTGCTTCTCTTCGACCGAGACCGACAGGTTGCTGGCCACGATGTCCGAGAGGATCGCCGGGTTGTCGATGCTCTTGACCAGGAAGCTGGCCTCGGACGGGATGTGGGGCGACAGCTCGATGATCCGCTGGGCCTGCTCGCGCAGGTTCATCAGCTGGGCGTTCACTTCGACGCCCTTGATCTCCTGCTCGTCGATCATCTCCACGCGGGCCTTCAGGAAGGGCTCGGTGTGGATGTACTCGATGATCTTGATGCGGCTGAGACCCTGGATGATGACGTTGAGCTTGTTGCCCGGCATCTTAACCGACTTGAGGATCTTCACGGCCGTCCCGACCATGTGCATCTCGCCGGTGTCGGGGTCTTCGATCTTCGCGTCGGTCTGAGCGACGATGCCCATGAGGCGATCGCTCTCCATCGACTTGTCGACGGCCTTCAGGCTCTTCTCGCGGCCCACGTTGATGGGGAACGCCAGCACCGGGAAGATCACGGTGTTGCGGATGGCGAGGAGCGGGATTTCGACGATCTTGCCGGTCATGTTCAGCAGGAACCCTTCGGGTGGTTTCGGGCGCGGAATCCCGGTCGGGGAGCCGGCGCAAGGGCAGTCTAGACAACGGATCGCAGGGTGCAACACGGCCCCCCCTACCCGGGAGGGTCATGCCGCAGATCGACGCGCCGCCCGCGCGAGGCGGCGCGTGTATAACCACGGTCTGCGACATCGGAGAGACGCGTGAGCGAACAGGCCGCAGCCCCCATCCGCATGCGCCTGCGGACCGTGCCCAACGCCATCACCGCCAGCCGGCTGGTGTTGGCGCCCCTCACGCTGTGGGCCCACCAGATGGGCACCGACGGCGGCGACATCGCCACGGGCTGGCTCATGGTCTGCCTCGTCGGCCTGGTGGCCGCCGAAGTCACCGACGTCATGGACGGCATCGTCGCGCGGCGCCTGGGCCAGGTGTCCGACCTGGGCAAGCTGCTGGACCCCTTGTCCGACTCGATCTTCCGCCAGATGGTCTTCCTGGGGTTCCTGGTCTCGGGCTGGATGCCGCTGTGGATGATGGCGGTGCTGTTCGCCCGCGACATCCTGGTCGCGTACCTCCGCGTGTTCTCGGGCCTGCAGCGCATCGTCCTGGCGGCCCGGGTCACCGGGAAGGTCAAGGCCATCGTCCAGGCCACCGCCCAGATCGCCGGCGTGATCCTCTACGCGTTCCACGAGTGGGGGGTCTGGGAGTCGCTGATCGGGGTGACGCTGCCCACGGCCCAGGTCGTCTGGTGGCTGTGCTTCATCGCCACGGCAGTGACGGCGTGGTCCGCCTTCGACTACGCCAACGGCGTGCTCGGCACGTGGATTCGGCAGGAGCTCTCGGAGGACTCATGACCGCCTGGCTGCTGGTTCTGTTCTTCGCCGCCCCCGCCGCGGCGGCCGACTACGAACCGCAAGCCGACGAGGGAGGCGACGAAGCCCCCGAACCCAAGGCCGATGGCGGCGAGCACGGCGCCGAGTGGGACGGCGAGGACCGCGAGGGCACGTACCCGCGGCGCCGCGGCCACAAGAACCGCTGCAAGGCCTACAAGAACGAGGCCGACGACGCGCGCCGGGAGCGCCTGCGCAGGGTCGACTACGCGTCGGGGCACCTGGGCGGCGAGCACACGCGGCGGGCCTGGAAGGACCTGGTGAAGCTGGGGTTCGAGGGCTGCGAGGCCGTCGCCACCTGGCTGGCCCAAGGGGCGCCCGGCGGCGACGGCGCCGACCGCGTCGACGCGTCGCTGACGCTGATCCGCTCGGGGCGCGACGCCGAAGTCGCCGTAGGCGCGCGGGATCTGGCCAACCCCGACCCGGGCCGGGCGGCGGCCATCGCCACGGCGCTCATGTACCGCCACGTGGCCCTCGACGGCCCCACGAGCCAGTTGCTGACCGAAGCCTACGAAGCCAGCGACAGCAAGATCCCTCACTCGACGCTCGTCGGCATCTTCACCGGCACCTACTACATCCAGCGCACCTACACCGTGTACACGTACATCAACGGGCAGTCGGTGCCTCAGACGCGCACCGAGATCACCTGGTACTTCGCCGAGGGCGAGCCCCCGCCGGGCCACGTCGAGGCCATGCGGGCCTGGCTGGACAACGCCACGGACAAGGAGCGGCGGTTCGCCGTCGAGCGGATCCGGCGCCGGATCCTGTTCGACGCGGGCATCGACTCGACCCGCTGGACGCCGGTGCTGCTGGAGCTCACCCGGGACCCCGACGAAGGGGTGATCGACACCGCGGCCCACGCGCTGGGTTGGATGCAGCCGCCCGAGTCCCGGGACATCGCCGACACGCTCATGGATCGAGGCGGCTACATCGCCGAGATGGCGTTCGCCAAAGGGCTGCGGTCCCGCCTCAAGGCGCGCAAGGGCGACGCCGAGTCCATCCGGCTGCTGAACCACCTGCGGCAGTCGAGCCACCCGCAGGTGGCCAAGAAGGCGAAGGCCTGGGCGAAGAAGCTGGCGGGCAAAGTCCGGGAGTAGTCGCGGACCCGGGGAACCTTCGAGGGCGACGGCGGTCCTTGCTCCTGCGCCCCGGAGCATCGCCATGCGCTTTCCCCGGTCCCGATCCGAAGACGTCGAACTGCACCTGCTGCCGTTCATGAACCTGATGACCCTGCTCATCCCCTTCCTGCTGCTGTCGGCCACGTTTGTCCAGCTGGCGACCATCGGCACGACGCTGCCGGCGATCAGCAAAGACGCGCCGCCGGCGTCGGCGGAGTCGCTGCGGCTGACCGTCGCCATCGACGACGACGGCTACCTGCTGACGGGCAACGAGCCCCTCATCGACGGCGACCGAACGGTTCGGATCCCCCGGGACGCGGCCGGGCGCTGGCTGCCCGACGAGCTGGCCGCGGCCGCCGCCACGATCAAGGAGGCCCACCCCGCCGAGCGGCGGCTGATCCTCATGCCCGCCGACGACGTCCCATTCGAGGTGCTGGTGGCGGTGCTGGACGCGACGCGCGAGCGTCGGGGCGACGACGGGGTGGCCGAGCTGTTCCCCGATGTGTCCGTCAGCGGCGGGGTGGTGGACTAGGCAACGGCGCCCGACGCGCGGAGCTCGGCGATCGCTTCGGCGGGCAAGCCCAGCTCGGCGAGGAGTTCGTCGGTGTGCTGCCCCAGCTCGGGGGCGCCGCCGACGGGGGCCCCGAACGGAAGCTCCGTCCACGCCGCGACCTGGTCTCCCGAGGGCTCCGCGCCGGCCACCCCTCGGGCCGCGAAGTGGGGGTGGTGGGCGGCTTCGGCGGGGTCGAGCACGATGGTGACGCAGCAGTCGATGCCGGCGAGCGCCTCGGCCCACTCGTCGCGCGTGCGCTCGGCGACGGCGGCCGCGACCTGCTCGGTCAGTTCCGGCTGGTGGGGCCCCGGCAGAGGCATCTGGGCCGCCCACTCAGGATGCCCCGCAACCGTTGCGAACCGGGCCCAGAACTTGGGCTCCAGGGCGCCAACGGCGAGGTGTCCCCCGCCCTTGCAGGCATAGGTGCGGTACTGGGCCACGCCCCCGGTGAGCGTGTCTTCGCCGCGGCCCGGCGCCGCCGCGCCCGACCCCGTCCAGCCGGCCACAATCGGCGCGCCCAGGGAAGCCACCGCGTCGCTCAGGGAGATGTCCAGCGTGGCGCCGCCGGCGCTGGGGCGAGCCAACAGGGCCGCCTGGATGGCGATGACCGCATGCATCGCGCCGGTCAGGTCCGCCGTCGGCACCGTCGGGTTGGGCGGGTCTCCACCGGAGTGGCCGCCCATCCACAGCGTGCCGGCCAGCGCCTGGTAGTTCAGATCGTGCCCGGCGTCCGCGGCCAGGGGCCCGGTCTGCCCGTAGCCGGTGATCCGGCAGATCACGAGGTCGGCCCGCGCGGCCCGCAAGGTGTCCTCGTCCAGGCCCAGCCGATCCAGCACCCCGGGGCGGAAGCCCTCCACCAGCACGTCGGCGTCGGCCACCAGGCGAAGCAGCACCGCCCGGCCCGCCTCGGACTTGAGGTCCAGCCCGATGCTGCGCTTGCCGCGGTTGATGACCCAGAACAGCGCCGAGGTCCCGTGCACGTAGGGCGGGAAGCCGCGGGAGTAGTCGCCCAGGCCCGGCGCCTCGACGCGCACCACGTCGGCGCCCAGGCTGCTGAGCATCCAGGTGGCGTAGGGGCCCGGCAGCAACCGGGTCAGGTCGACGACGCGGACGCCGGACAAGGGGGGGGAGGCAAACACAGCGACTCCTGCGGGTGGGCCGCCGCGGGGCCCCAAGGACGAACGCCCCACCGTCGAAGACGGCAGGGCGTTCGAGAAGCTCGACCCGTGGGGGTCAGGCCAGGACGTTCTGCAACTTCAGCGCGAGCGCCATGTCGCCCTTGACCCGCAGCTTGCCGGTCATGAACGCCATCTGGGGGTTCAGGCTGCCGCCGATCATCGACATGAAGTCAGACGAGCTCATGGAGATGACGCAGTTGGCGTTCTCGTCTTCGCCGTCGGCCACGGCCTTCTTTTCGTCGGTCAGCGCGATGACCCAGGCCCCACCGTCGTCGCCGGAGAGGTTGAACTGGTAGGTCGCGTTGATGCCGTTGAGCGAATCGCCCGATTCGGCCAGCTGTGCGCCCTTCTGGGCGAAGAACTCGGCGGGGGTCATGTCGGTTGTCCTCCGTCCCCGCCTCCGGGCGGGGTGATTGACTCGTCAATCAATTGGCGGCGCGGAGCCTAACAGCGGGTCTGAGGGCGGGCAAGAACTCATGCCCCCGTCCGGGCGAGGCGCCGAACGGCGCGTTGCCGCGCCCCGGACGATGCGTGTCCCGCCGGACCGTCAGGCCGGAGGAAGCTCCGCGTACATCGCTTCGATCAGGGGCGCGTTGCGCTCGGCGATGGCCCGGCGGCGCACCTTGAGCGTCGGCGTCAGCGTGCCGCCGGCGATGCTGAGGGCCCGCGGCAGGACCCGCCAGCGCTGCACCCGCTCGAACCGCGCGAGCCGGCCGTTGCAGCGCTCGATCTCCGCTTGGATGAGCGACGCCACGCGGGGGTCCCGGAGCAACGCCGACCAGTCGTCCGTGGGCAGCTCGAGCCCCTCGGCGAACTTGGCGACCTCCCCATCCACCAGCGTGATCAAGGCGACCAGGTACGGCCGCCGATCCCCGAACACCATGACGTCGTCGATGTAGGGGCTCATGCGCAGCGCGCCTTCGACCCGCTGGGGCGCCACGTTCTTCGCCCCCGACGTGATGAGCAGGTCCTTCTTGCGGTCCGTGATCACCAGGTAGCCGCCGTCGTCGATGCGGCCCAGGTCGCCGGTGTGAAGCCAGCCCTCATCGTCCAGGATCAGCGCCGTCTCGTCGGGGCGGTTGTGGTAGCCCTCGAAGATGACGTCGCCGTGCAGGAGCACCTCCCCGTCGGGGGCGATGCGGACCCGAACGCCGGGCAGCGGCCGGCCGACGGTGCCGAGGCGGTTGTCGTCCAGGGGGTTGATGGACGCCGCGGCCATCGTCTCCGTCAGCCCGTAGCCCTCGAGCACTTCGACGCCCGACATGCGGAAGAACCCCGCGACCTCCACGTTGAGCGGAGCCCCGCCGGACACGCAGAAGCGAACCCGTCCCCCCAGCGCGTCCCGGACCGGCGCGAACACGGTCCGGCCGGCGACCCCCTGAAGCCCGCGGTCGGCGAGCTTGCGGCCCAGCTTGGACCCCGGCAACCGACCGCCCCGGCGGCTGCGTTCGACGGGGATGCCCGCGTCCTCCTTGGCCGCGTTGATGCCTCGGCGCACCGCCGCCTGCAGCAGCGGCGGCAGGTCGCGGTAGCCGGCGACCACCTGGTGGTAGATCTTCTCGAAGATCCGCGGCACCGCGAAGAAGAAGGTGGGCCGGATCTCCTGCAGCACCTCCGAGAGCAGGTCGACGCGCCGCGCGTACGCGATGCAGAAGCCGTGGCTGAGCGCGGAGAACTGGGCCATCCGGGCGTAGATGTGCGACAGCGGCAGGCAGAGCACCGTCGTGTCGTCGACGCCGACCGGCATCACGCTGTGCAGCGCCTCGATGGCGGCCAGCACGTTGCGGTGGGTCAGCCGAACGCCCTTGCCCAGCCCCGTGGTGCCCGACGTGTAGACGATGGTCGCGAGGTCGTCCTCGCTCACGTCGGCGATGGCCTCGTCCAGGATCCCCCGCGACTCGCGCAGGTGCCGCCGCCCGCGCTGCGCGAGGCTGTCCAGCAGCATCGCGTCGGGCACGCCCCGCAGATCCATGACCTCGATGACGACGAGGTGCTTCAGGTCCGGCAGGACGTCCAGGCGATCGGCGACCTTCTCCAGCAGCGTCGCCCCTTCGACGACGAGCACCGACGCCCCGGAGTCCTTGAGGACGTGGAGGACCTGGGTCGTCGTCTGCGAGTGGTAGATGGGCACCGGCACGGCGCCGATGGTCAGGGCCGCGTAGTCCAACAGGCTCCACTCGAGTCTCGTGGGCGCGAGCAGCGCCACCCGGTCGCCCTTGCGCACGCCGAGGTCGATGAGGCCCGCGGCGAGGGCGCGGACCTGCTGCCCCAGCTCCGTCCAGGTCAGGACGCTCCACTTGAGGGCCTCGCGGCGGCGACGCAGCGCGATGCGGGGGCCCCACGTCTGCACTGCCTGCTCCAGCAACGCACCGATCGACTGGGGCTGATCCAACGTGACTCCGATGCGTGTACCGTTCGGCGGCCCTGAATCAGGGCCTGCTCAGGCGAACCGCGGCATCGTACCGAACGAAGCCCCGCCCAGCGATGCCCCCCCGGGAGGACCATGGCCGACGCCCAACCCAAGATGCCCCGCCCCGTGTTCGTCATCAGCGACAGCACCGGCGACACCGGCGCCCACACGCTCCGTTCGGCGCTCGCCCAGTTCCAGGACTACCTGGTCAACATCACGACCTACGGCCACATCACGGAGCACCGCCGGATGGAGGCGCTCATCCGCCTCGCGGCCAAGGAGGGCGCGCTCGTCGTGCACACGCTGGTCGACGCCTCGGCCCGCGTGTTCGTGGAAGAGACCGCCGAGCGGCACAACGTGCCGGCCATCGACCTCATCGGGCCGCTCCTGGGCCAGCTGGCCGGCCACCTCGGCGGCCTCACCCCGCGCGAAGTGCCCGGCGCCAAGGCCGCGCTGTCGGAGGAGTACTTCCGCCGCATCGAAGCCGTCGAGTTCACCGTCAAGCACGACGACGGCGCCGAGCCCCGGCACCTGCACCGGGCCGACATCGTGCTGACGGGCGTGTCGCGCACGAGCAAGACCCCGCTGTCGACCTACCTCGCCCAGCACGGCTGGAAGGTGGCCAACGTGCCGCTGGTGCTGGGCATCGACCCGCCCGACGAGCTGTACAAGATCGATCAGGACCGGGTGTTTGGCCTGACCATCGAGCCCGAGACGCTGCACCAGATCCGCATGGCCCGAATCCAGAACCTGGGCCTGGCGACCAACAGCAACTACGGGCACATCGAGCACATCCACATGGAGCTCGAGTACGCCAACGACATCTTCCGTCGGAACCCGGGCTGGCCGGTCATCGACGTGACCCGCCGCGCCATCGAAGAGACGGCCGCGGTCATCCTGAAGATCAACGACGAGCGCCGTCAGAGCACCGGCCGCGTCAACGTCGTCCGCGGATGACGCACACCGCGACGAAGACCCTGCGGGTGGTCGGTGGGCTGATCGTGAGGGGCGACACCTTCCTCCTGGCCCAGCGCCGGCTCGACGACGCGTCGTGGCCTGGCACCTGGGAGTTCCCCGGCGGCAAGGTCGACCTGGGCGAGAACGACAAGGACGCCCTGGAGCGCGAGCTCGAGGAGGAGTTGGACGTCGAAGTCGAGGTCGGCCGCCAGTTCATCCGGGTGCAGCACGACCTGGGCGACGCGCGGCTGCTCGACTTCCGGGTGTACCTCTGCACGCTGGACGACGGCGAGCCGACCCCCGTCGAGTGCGCCGCCGTGCGCTGGGTCACCCTGGCCGAGGCCCAGGATCTGGCGACCCCGCCGGCGGACCAGCCGGTGCTGCAGCGCATCGCCGAACAGGGCTTGGCCTGAGTCGCCGTCCGCGCCTCACGCGCGTGGCTAGGTAAGGTGCGGCCGTGATCGGAACGGTCGTAGAAAAGTACGAGGTGCTGGAGAAGATCGGGGAAGGCGGCATGGCCGTCGTCTACCGCGGTCGCCACACGACCTTGGACCGCACCGTGGCCGTCAAGGTGCTGCACCCGCACCTCTCGAGCTCCGAGAAGAACCGGACCCGGTTCGCCCGCGAGGCCCGGGCCATCGAGGCCCTCGAACACCCGAACATCCTCAAGATCTTCGACTATTCGGGCCCGGGCAGCGACCACTGCTTCATCGTGACTGAGTTCATCGACGGCCCCACGCTGCGCGAGCTGCTCGACGACGTCGGCGCGATGATGCCCGAGCCCGCCGCGCTGATCGGCCGGGAGCTCTGCCGCGCCCTGGAGACCGCCCACGGGCACGGCATCGTGCACCGCGACCTGAAGCCCGAAAACGTCATGCTCCAGACCCACTCGGGCGAGGTGAAGCTGATGGACTTCGGCATCGCGCGGCTCCTGGACGACGCCCAGGTCACGATGACGGGCGCGCTGGTCGGATCGCCCGCCTACATGAGTCCCGAGCAGGCGACGACGGCGGAACTCGACTTCCGCTCGGACCTCTTCTCGTTGGGCACGGTGCTGTACCGGATGGTCACGGGCACGCTGCCGTTCCGCGGCAGCAACCCCTCGGTGGTGCTCAAGAACATCATCGACGTCACCTACGAGGACCCCGCCGAGCGCGTGCCGAGCCTGGACCCCGCCCTGGCGACGATCATCTGCAAGTGCCTGGCCCGGGAGCCCGACGACCGCTACCCCGACGCCCAGGCGGTGCGGGCGGCGCTCGAGGCGTTCTTGCGCAGCGTCGGCATCGACCCCGAGGCGCCCGACGAGTGGTCGATCCTCCGGTACATCGAGGACGCCGACGAGTACGAGGAGCGGCTCCGAGACTGGTTGCTGGTGCGGCTGGTGGAGCGGGGTCGGCGCGAAGCCGAGCAGGGCAAGACCGCGGCGGCGCTTCGGACCTTCAACCGCGTCCTCGCGCTGGACGACGACAACGAAGAGGTCGTCGAGATCATCGCCGGGATGCGGCCTCGGGCCCAAGGCGAGTCGGCGAAGGGATCGTGGCTGCTGTACGTCGCGCCCATCGTGATCGCCGGCGGCGCGATCATCGGGCTGCTGGGCCCCTGGTCCTCGCCGTCGGAGCCCGTCGCTCCGCCGCGGGTCGAGTACAGCCGCATGCGGCTGATGCCCATCGCGACCGTGCCCGCGCCGGAGGCGAGCGTCGCCGACCCGGTCGTCGTCGAGGCGACCCCGACTCCCCGAGCGCGGCCGACGCTGGGCGTCTCCGCGGCGCCGGTGCCGGGGGGACCCGGAACCACGATGCCGGCGATGGAGATCCGCGAGGAATCGCCGGTGGCCAAGGCGACGCCCGAGCCCGTGGCGGCCGCGGAGCCGGCGTACCGCGGGGAGGCGTTCCTCAGCATCCCGTCCCAGGCGAGCCAGTTCTTCGAGATCTTCATCGACGGCGAGCGGATCGGGTTCACGCCCCAGAAGTGGATTCGGCTGGAGGCGGGCAAGCACCGCATCCGAGCCACGAACCGGTTCACCCAGGACGTCGAAGAGGAGATCCTGCTGCTGCCGGCCTCGGAGAAGGAGCTCAACTTCTTCGACATCCCCGTGGAGTACCTGCCGGCGACGGTGCGGTTCGAGGGCTTCCCCGACGGGGCGGTGGTGGTGATCAACGGGCAGGAGGTGGGCGCCGCGGCCGCGGTCCGCCACAAGCTGCGCACGTTCGGCGTCGTCGACGTCGTCGTCCGGCTGCAGGGCGAGGTGCTCAAGACACACCGGGTCCAATACGGCGTGGCGGCCGGCAACCTGCTGCCCGGCGTCGTCGAGACCATCACCCCCTGAGTCCGAGGGTGCCGACGAGAGAGTGAGCCCAAGGCCGCCGGGGGCCCGGCCGGTCGGCGCGGTGGTTGCTAGAGTTCCGCCCAGTCCGTCCGGTCTCGAGGGGAACCCGTGCACGTTCGCTCCAGCATGTCGCTCCTCGGGCTCTGCCTGTCGCTCGGCTGGTGGCTGTCGGGGTGCGTCTGGCTGCCGGACTGGCCCTTCCAGGACACGATCGTCGACGACGCCTACGTCGAGGACGACAGCCGCCTCATCAGCCACTGCACCCCCCACGCCGAGCCGCTGCTGCCGTTGCTGATCCGCCGGGGCGAGCAGCGGGACCTGTCCTGCCGCATCCGCAACGCCCAGCGGGTCGAGTGGCGCTTCCTGCCCGACGACCGGGAACGCCCCATCCTGCTGGCCGCCACCGTCGAACGGCTGGAGCTGCACGGCGACGACCTGCCCTGGTCCCCGCAGCCCTACGGCGGGACCTTGGTGGTCGAAGCCATCTCCGGCGGGGCGGTCTCCTCCTTCACGTGGCAGGTGGTGGTGGCCGCCCACGGCGACGACTTGTCGCTGGTCGCTCCGTCCGAGGAGGACGACGAGTGAGGCGCGCGGTCCTCCTGCTCGCGCCGCTCCTCATGGGCGCGGAGTGCGACCCGCCGGAGCCGACGGCGCCGGCGCGGGAGGTGGGGATCGAGTTGCACGACGGCGGCCCCCAGCGCCAGGGACAGCGGAGCCAGGACGCCGGGACGTTGCGCTGGGACGGCACCAGCCGGCTGCACTTCATCGGCATGGAGGCGCCCGTCTCGGTCGAGGAGTTGAGGGTGGTGGACGGCGCGACGGGGTTCCCGCCGCCGGGGCAGCCGTGCGTGTTCTGGGATGCGGTCGATCCCCTGCGCGACGCCGGCGTGAAGGCCGACAGCGTCAGCAGCTTCTCGCTGTCCCTGTTGCCCGGGGAGTACGACGTCCTGGTCGCGCCCGACTGCCTGGTGGGGAGCTTCGCGGCGACCCGGTTCGAAGGCGAGTCGGTGGCGCCGGGGGCGGCGAGCTACGTGTTCGAGTTGCCGGCGCGGGAGCCGGTCAGCGGGCGGGTCGTCACGACGTCGGGCGACTCGGTGGAGGGCGCCGTCGTCAGCGTCTTCCCCGCCGATCGCCCCGAGGACCCCCTGGGCGTGACCGCCACCACCGGCGTCGACGGGAGCTTCGCTCTGCAGGTCCCCCCGGGGCAGTACACGGTCGTGGCTTCGACCCCGGCGGGGGGCCTCCTGCCCGGAGGCGGAGCCATCGCGCCGAAGCGGCTGTCGCCGGTGACGTTGCCGCTGCCAGCTGGCTTCGACCTGCTGGTCCGGGTGCCGTCCCTGCCCACGACGCCCGTGCGCGGAGCGCTCGAGGAGCGGACCGGGACGCTGACGGCGGGGCGCATCCGGGTCGAAGGCTTCATCGCGCCGATCCCCTTGGGCGACATCGACTACGAAGGCGGCTTCTTCCGGGCCGAGTTCGTCAGCGACGACGGGACCTGGGAGGTCCGCCTGCCGCCGGGCGACTACGAGGCCATCGCCTGGCCTCCTCACGCCGGGGGCCAGCGGGACCCCGCCACGGGGCTGCTGCCCATCCAGGACCAGGACACGGCCCGTCTGGCGTTTGCGGTCGAGGCCGCGCAGCCCCTCGAGGATCTTCGGCTGCGCTACACCGACTCGACGCTGGTGCAGGTGCAGGTGCGCGAACCCGGCGGCGGCCCGGCCGCGGGATCGGTGTCCTTCCGCATGGACTCCGCGCCCCACTACCAGTACCGCTACCCGCTGCCCGAGAGCGGCGATCTGTCGCTGTTGCTCATGGCCGACACCTACCGGGTGGAGGTCCTGCCGGCGAAGGATGAGGATGGCAGCAAGCGCTTCGCGCGGGCCCACGGGACCCTGGACCTCACCCAGGGGCCGGCGTCGCTGGCGCTGACCCTTCCGCCCAGCGACCCGTATCAGGCCCGGGTCCTGGAGCCCGATGGCAGCGGCGTCGGCGACCTGCGCATCGTCGTGCGGGACGCGGAGACCGGTGAGATCGTGGACGACAGCCTCACCGCTCCGGCCGGGGTGGTCGGCTTCTATCAGGGCGTGCTGCCGCGGTAGGGCTCGACGGGGCCGCACGGCCCCCGGTCAGTCGCTGGACTCCAGGCGCTTGCGCAGTTCGTCGACGCTGAGGTTCATGCGCTCGGTGCGTTCGACGGCGGGCTCGGCCGGAGTCTCGGGCTCGTCCGGCTCGGCCTCCGCCGGCTCAGCCGGGGCGACGGACTCGGCCGGGGCGACGGGATCGGGGCTGGCCTCGGGGTGCGGCACCGGGGGCGGGGCGCGGCCAGCGAGCATCGCTTCGAGGGCTTCGATGCTGGTCGACCGACGGTCGACTGCAGGGGCGGCGCCGTCGGCGGCAGGGGCTGGCTGCTCGTCGCCGGCGGCCCCCATCCCTTCGGAATCGGCGGCCGGCGACTCGGGGGTGGGATCGGCAGCAGGAACGGCCTCGGCGGGCTCGGCGCCGGATTGGCCCGCGCCGCCGGCGGAATCGTCGTCGTCCGAGCCGGGCGCCTCGTGGTTGCGCCGCCCACCGCCCAACGGGTCGTAGGGCAGCGGGTCGGGCACGCCGGTGTCGATGAGCAGGCTGCGGTCGAGGCTGTACTCCCACCAGGAGCCGGCGTAGTTGCGCACGTCGGGGTAGCCCAGGCTGTGCAGCACCCACCAGGTGTGGGCGGACCGAACACCCCCGGTGCAGTAGGTGAGGATGCGGGCGTCGGGCCGCAGCCCCGCCGGCAGCAGCAGCTCCGCCAGCTGGTCGCGGCTGCGCAGACGACCGCGCTCGTCCAGCAGGCTCTTCCACGGCACGTTGACGGAGCCCGGGACTCGGCCCGCCGTGCGCGCGCCGTAGCGCGGCGCGCCCGGGTCGCCGAAGAACTCCTCAGGCTCGCGCACGTCCACCAGCACCAGCCGCCAGTCGGCGTACGCCTTCGAGGCGTCGATCACCTCGGCCTTGCGGGCCAGCACGGAGTCGTCGAGGCGGTGCTCGTAGGGCTGGGGCGGGCGCTCGTAGCGCCCCCGGTGCACGGCGTGCCCCGCCGCGGCCCAGGCCGTCATGCCGCCGTCGAGCACGGAGACCCGCTCGTGGCCGAGATACGTCAGCACCCAGGCGATTCGGCCCTCTTCGCCCCACAGGGACAGCGGGTCCCCCACCACGATGACCCAGTGGTCCGAGCCGACGCCGCGCCCGCCCACGATGCCGGCCAGCCGGTCCAGGTCGGCGTCGAGCCGGCCCGTCAGCGTCCCGCCCGACGGGTCCCGAAGCTCCGTCCACGACAGCTGCACGGCCCCGGGAATGTGCCCCTTTCGCCAGACGCCCTCGGGGCGTGCGTCGACGAACACGACGCCCGGGTGGCCGACGAACGGCGCTGCCTCGGCGACGGGGAGGAACCCCGGCACCGTCGCTGGCGCTTCGAGTCCCGGGTCCGCCGGCCGGGGTTCCGGGGCCCGGCAGCCTCCGAGCAACAGCAGCACCGCTGCCCAGCAGCCCGGTCGCGCCGGCGGGGTTGCTGGCATCATGGGCGCTCGGTTGGAGGATGAGGCTGGATCGACGGGGTCAGCGCCGCGTGCGCCTGAGTGGGCTGTGCCTGCTCCTGGCTGCGCTGTGCCTGCCATCGCAGTCCTGGGCCCAGCGGTCCGGCCGCGCCGAATCCGTCCCCGACGAAGCCGCCGCCGCGGAGCTGGCCCGAGGCGAGCTGGCGCAGGCGAGGCTCGACTTCGAGCGCGGCGAGTGGGCCGCCGCCGTGCTGCGGTACGAAGCGGTGTTGGAGAGCACCCCGCGAGCGGTGCGAACGGCGGAGGGGTTGCACGAGGGGTTCCTGTACTACGCGTTCACGCTGTTCCTGCAGCAGGACGAAGCCGGCGCCCGCAGCAAGCTGACCATCGCCTTGCAGATCGACCCCGGATTCGCACCCAGCCCGGTGACCACGCGGCCCGACCTGCTGGACTTCTACAACAGCGAGCAGGACCGCTTCCGGGCCCAAAACGGTAGCACCCCGGTTCCGCTGGAGGCGATCTTCCCCGACCTCGCGACGCGCCCCGGGCGGCGCTACCAGCGGCAGGTCTTTCTGCCGGTCTGGGGCCGCGGCCTCCATCAGCTGGGGCACCGACGCGAGGGAGCCGCCTTCGCGATCTTCGAGTCGACGACCCTGGCGCTCAACGTCGGTTCGCTGCTCGCCAAGGCGGCGCTGCAGCGAGTCGCCAACAGCGACACGGTCGAAAAGACCGTGAAGCCCACGCTGAGCTGGCTGACGTTGCACACGGCCATCGGGTTCTGGGCGAGCCTGTCGGTGGACGTCATCACCTCGTTCGCCCTGCAGCGACGGTACCGGCTGAACCCTGGGCTGGTGCCGGGCCCCCAGACCCCCATCGCGCCGGCGCCGCCCGTCCTGCTCCCGACGCCCGGAGGCCTGATCCTGGTGGGCGAGTTCTGAGCCGACGCCGCGCGCTGCCCGACGCGCGCGGCGGGACGCGTTGCTAGGCTCCGCGCGTGCCGTTCCTCACCTACCACGATGGCGACTCTGTTCAGCGGTTCGAGCTCCGGCGCAAGCTGACGGGCATCGGGCGCGCGAGCGACAACAAGCTGATCATCGACGACGCCGCGATCCTGCCGTACCACGCGCAGGTCCTGCGCGACGGCAAGAGCTGGGTGCTCAGCTCCCTGGACCGCGAGGCGGTGCTGATCGTCAACGGCAAGGACCGCCGCCACACGAGCCTCAACGACGGCGACATCCTCGTCCTCGGCGGCACGGAGTTGACGTTCTCGCTCGATGCGCCCCGGGCGTCGGGCGTCACGACCTCGAACCATGCGGCCGTCGTCGTCGCGGCCCCGGCCGCCGACGCCCGGCTCGAGAAGATCGCGCTGTTCGCCAACAAGCTGCTCCTCGGCATGGAAGTGCCGGGCGTCTTCAAGACGCTGCTGGACGCGGTCATCGACCTCGTCGGCGCCACCAAGGGCTTCCTCATCCACCTGCGCGGCGACGATCTGCACATCGCCGCCGCCCGCAACGTGGACCGCGTCGACATCAGCGACGGCCACGGCCAGGTCAGCGACTCGGTGGTCGCCCGGGTGCTGCGCGAGCGCAAGCCGCTCATCGTCTCCGACGCCCTCAACGACACGATCCTGGGCCAGTCCCGCAGCGTCGTGGACCTTCAGCTGTCGTCGGTGATGTGTGTGCCCCTGCTGGCCCGGGACCAGATGATCGGCGTGCTCTACGTCGGGACCGAGGGCCCCGGCCGGCTGTTCGTGCCCCAGGACCTGGAGCTGCTCAAGATCTTCGCCGCCCAGGCGGGCCTCATCCTGCACAACGCGTTGCTGCTGGACGATCTGCGCATCGAGAACGAGGACCTCGCCCGAGAGGTGGCCGCGGGCTCCGGCTCCGGCGGCTCCATCATCGGCAACGACCCCTCCATGCTGGAGGTCTTCCGCATCCTCGACCGCGTCGCGCCGACGGACATCTCGGTGCTGGTCACCGGCGAGACCGGCACCGGCAAGGAGCTGGTCGCCCGCGAGGTCCACCGCCGCAGCAACCGCCGCGACGGCCCATTCATCTCGATCAACTGCGGCGCCATCCCCGAGAACCTCCTGGAGTCGGAGCTGTTCGGCCACAAGAAGGGCGCGTTCACCGGCGCCACGGCCGACAAGCAAGGCAAGTTCGAGGACGCCAACGGCGGCTCCCTGTTCCTGGACGAGATCGGCGAGATGCCGATGAACCTGCAGGTCAAGCTGCTGCGGGTGCTGCAGGAGCGCGAGATCGAGCGGGTCGGCGAGGGCCGGCCGCGCAAGGTCGACATCCGGGTCATCTCGGCGACGAACAAGGCGCTGCTGGACGAGATCGCGACGGGCCGATTCCGCGAGGACCTGTACTACCGGCTCAACGAGATCCACGTGACGCTGCCGGCGCTGCGGGACCGGGGGGAGGACATCATCCTGCTCGCCCAGCACCAGCAGAAGCGGTTCGCGAAGCTCTACCCGGGGCGCGCGGTGGGCTTCTCGCCCGAGGCCCTCGCCGCCATCCGCAGCTACGTGTGGCCGGGCAACGTCCGGCAGCTCGAGAACCGCATCAAGAAGGCCGTCGTGCTCGCCGACTCGCCGCTGCTGACCCCGGCGGACCTGGGGTTCGAGGGCGAGGTCAAGCAGTCCGAGGACCGCTGGCAGCCCCTCAACGACGCCCGCGAGGCCTTCCAGCAGCAGTACATCCGCGACTGCCTGGAAGCCCACGAGTGGAACAAGGCCGCGACCGCGCGCGCCCTGGACGTCGATGCCCGCACGATCTTCCGGTACATCGAGAAGTTCCGGGACGCCTGAGTCGGTGAAGGTCTGGGGTCTGACCGGGAACATCGCCTGCGGCAAGTCGGCGGTGGAGACGCTCCTGCGGCGTCACGGCGTGCCGGTCATCGACGCCGACGTGGTGGCCCGGACGGTCGTGGAGCCCGGCCAGCCGGCGCTGGCGGAGATCGACGCGGCCTTCCCCGGGGTGGTCGTGAACGGGGCCCTGGACCGGGGCCGCCTCGGCTCCATCGTCTTCGGCGACGCCGACGCCCGGAAGCGGCTGGAGGCCATCACCCACCCCCGCATCTTCGCGGAGATGGGGCGCCAACTGGCCGCCCTGGCCGACGCCAACGAGCCCGTGGCGGTGGTCTCGGCCGCGCTGATGGTCGAGTCCGGCAGCTGGCGCAACTACGCCGCCCTGGCCGTGGTCACCTGCCCCCCCGACGCGCAGCTCCAGCGGCTCATGGCCCGCGACGGTTCGACCGCGGAGCAGGCCCAGGAGCGCATCGATTCCCAGATGCCCCAGGCCGACAAGGCGGCGTTGGCGACCGTGCGGCTGGACAACGGAGGCCCTCCCGAGGCGCTGCAGGGCCAGGTAATCGCCTGGATCGACAGGCATCTGCGGTCCGGCGGGACCGGGGATCCTGCTAGCGTCGCAGGCGGATTGGGGCCGGCGTGACCACGGAGCGAGAAGGCGAGCTGTCGACCGAAGGGGGGCGCCCCGCGGGCAAGGATCCCCTCATCGGGACCACGCTCGACGGCCGGTTCGAGGTCAAGCGCATGATCGCCCGGGGCGGCATGGGCAAGATCTACGAGGCGATCCAGCAGCCGCTGGGGCGCACGGTCGCCATCAAGGTGATGGATCTGGGGTACTCGGCCGAACTGGACCCCGACTTCGCCAAGCGGTTCTTCCTGGAGGCCTCGACCTCCGCCCGACTCAGCCACCCCAACACCATCCGCATCTTCGACTACGGGCAGGTCGGCGACGTCTACTACATCGTGATGGAGCTGCTCGTCGGCGAGACGCTGCTGAGCCTCATCAACCGGGAGGCGCCGCTCCCCCCGCTGCGCGTCATCCACATCTGCCGGCAGATCGGCAGCTCGCTGGCCGAAGCCCACAAGATGGGCATCGTGCACCGGGACTTGAAGCCCAGCAACGTTGTGCTGACGAAGCACGGGGAGAACGCCGACTACGCCAAGGTGCTCGACTTCGGGCTGGCGAAGCTGCTGCAGGGCGAGGGCGAGATCACCCGGTCCGGGCTGTTCCTGGGTTCGCCCAACTACATGTCCCCCGAGCAGATCCGCAGCAACCAGGTGGACCAGCGCAGCGACATCTACAGCCTCGGCGTCCTGCTGTTCATGTGCCTGACGGGGCGCTCGCCCTTCAAGCGCGAGACCCAGGTGAACATCCTGGTCGCCCAGCTCGAGGACGACCCGCCGGAGTTCGCCGACCTCATGGGTCCGCCCCTGCCGCCGACGGCGCTGGAGTGGATCGTCAAGACCTGCCTGCGCAAGAAGGCCGACGAGCGATTCGCGACGGTCGGCGAGCTGAACACGGCGCTCAAGGCCGTCGAGCTGGAGCTGCGCGGCCAGCTGCCCAGCGTCGAGCTCAGCCTCGACCGCGGCCGCACCGTGCTCCCCGCCGCCGCCGTCGCGCTGCTGACGGAGAGCTACGAAGGCCGAAGCGGCGCCGGGTCCATCGACGCCGTGACGACGGGGGGGTCGCTGGTCGCCGACCGCGTGCGGCGCGAGCCGACGCCGGCGCAGGACGAGCGGACGGCCCCGGCGCCGACGCCCACGCCGGCGCCTCCGATCCCGGCCCAGCCGACGGCCAACACCCGGGCCCGCCGCCGGCGGCCCCCTCCGCCGCCGCCGAAGCCCAACCGCCTGCCCCTCGCGCTGGCGGGAATGGCGTTTCTCGGCGCCGTCGTCGCCCTGGTCCTGGTCCTGGGTCGTCGCGGACCGACCGAGGCCCCGCCGCAACTCGCCGCCCCGCCCGAGCTTCCGCTGATCGAGCCCGACCCCAGCCTGCCGCCCGAGCTCCCGGTGGAGCCCGTCGTCGTGGCCCCCGCCACCCCCGCGCCCACGCCGCGCGCGGTCCGGGCGCGCACCCCGCGCCCCAGCGCTGCTCCCGCCGCGCGAGCCCCCGAACCCGCGGCCGCCTCGACCCCCGCACCCGTTGTCGTGCAGACTGTCCAGGAGACTCCTCCGCCCCCCGCGAAGGCGACTCCCACCCCGGCACCGCCGCCGGCCACTCAGGGCAGCGACCTGCGCGACCCCTGGGCTGACTGAGGCGGAGCCCCCTCGGGCGACTATGCGACGCGCGGTCTTGCTGCTGATGGCCTCCCTCCTGCTGCCCCTCCCCGCGCTCGCGCAGGGAGAAAACCGGGCCAAGGAGCTGTACGACAACGGCGCCCAGCTCTACGAAGAAGGCCGCTACGAAGACGCCATCGCGGCCTGGCAGGAGGCCTACCGCCTCTCCGAAAAGCCGCTGCTGCTGTTCAACATCGCCAACGCCCTGGAGCGCATCGGTCGCTACACCGAAGCCCTGGAGTCCCTGAACCGCTACCGGGCCTTCGCCCGGCCCGACGAGCGGGACACCCTGGAGCGCCGCATCGCGAACCTCGAGAAGCGCGTGGCCGAGGGCCCCCGGACCGGCATCGCGGTGCAGGAACTGGAGACCAAGCCCATCGACGGCGCGGCGACGAGTTCGAGCGATGGCCCCGGCGCCGGGCCCATCGCCTTGCTGGTGGGCGGCCTCGCCGGAGCGGGCGCCGGCGGGGGCCTCGCCGCGGCGGCCCTGGCGACCCGGTCACAGCTGGCCGAGCAGTGCGTCCCCCACGGCGACTCGAACCTCTGTCCGGCCTCGGCCGAGCCCCTGCTGAAGCGCGACGCCGACCTGTCGTTGGCCTCGGACATCGGCCTCATCGCCGGCGGCGCGGTCGCCGCGGCGGGGCTGGTGCTGACGATCGTCGACGCCACCACCGACGCCTTCGCCCAGGGCCCCGGTTCCCAGCGCCCCGTGTTCGCGGTCGCCCCGGTGCCCGGCGGCGCCGTCGTCCTGATCGGAGGGCGGTTCTGATGCGCCGTTGGCTGCTTCTCCTGCCCGCCCTGCTGACCGGCTGCTCGGCCCTGACCTACGACCAGGCGGCCTGCACCGCCGCCTCGGACTGCCGCGAGGCCTTTGGCCTCGGCTGGAGCTGCGCCGAGTCCGGCTTCTGCGAGGCCGCCGCCCCCAACCCCCGCTGTTCCAGCACGCCCGACGACATCCTGACGTCCCCGGCTGACCACGCCGACCGCATCCTCCTGGGCAGCATCTTCGACCGGGTCGACTTCACGCTCATGGTGAAGTCCGCGCGGCTCGCCATCCTGCAGGTCAACGTCGAAGACGGGCTCGCCGGGCAGGAGTTCGGGATCATCGAGTGCAGCAACGCCGAGTCGGCGGGAGACGACGGATTGGACCCCGAGCAGGCCACCGCCGCCCTCGGCGAAGAGCTGATCGAGTCCTGGGGCGTGCACGCCCTCGTCGGGCCGGCGACTTCCGGCCGGGCCTCAGCCGCCTACAACGCCTGGAGTCCCCTCGGCGCCGTCACCATCTCGCCGTCTGCGACCAGCCCCGCGCTGACGTCCATCGACGGCACCACGTCCACGGACTCTGAGCCCGGCCTGTTCTGGCGCACCGCCCCGCCCGACTCCCTGCAGGGCCGCGTCATCGCCCGCGAGATGCTGGCGCTGAGCCACGACAACGTCGCCGTCATCGCGCAGCTCGGCGCCTACGGGCAGGGCCTGGCGGAGGTCTTCGACCAGCAGTTCGCCGCCGAAGGGGGCTCGGTCACGCTGCTCCCCTTCGAAGAGTCTTCCGACCTTGCTCAGGCCGTCGTCACGGCCAGCGCCGCCGACTTCGACGCCGTCCTCGTCATCTCCTCGCAGACGGGCGACGTCGTCGGGTTCTTCAACGCCATCCCGGTCGCGAACCTCACCGACGCCTACACCGCGAAGACCATCTTCCTGCCCGACGGCGCGTTCGATGCCCAGCTGATCGAAGACACCTCGGCCGCCGCGCGCCCCCTGTTCGACAACGTCCGCGGCACGGTGCCCCGCACCCCGTCGGGCGGGGCCTTCAAGGCCTTCGCGGCGTTCTATGGGCTCGAGTACAACGGCGAGGACCCGTCGGACTTCGGGTTCTCGGCCCACGCGTTCGACGCCGCCTGGCTGGCCATCGCGGGCACGGCCTGGTCCCTGCACCAGGAAGGGAGAATCACCGGCCTGGGCACGGCGCGCGGACTTCGGCAGCTCAGCGACCCCGACTACGAGGACCCGGACACCGGCGAGGCGCTGCCCCTCGGTCCCACCAGCTGGAACGACATCGCCACGAACTTCGCCGAAGGCAACGCCGTGGACATCGTCGGCGCCTCGGGCTCCCTGGACTACGACCCGATCAGCGGCGAGACCGCGGCGCCCATCAACGTCTGGACCATCGCCAACGGCGACTTCGTGACCCAGTACTGCGTGGACTTGTCGCCGAGCCCGTCGCCCGACTGCTGCACCGACCCGGTCACCGACGCCTGCAACTGAGGCGATCGGAGCGCGCTACTCGTAGCCGCGAAGCCCCGCGCCCTGGCCGGTGATGTCGATCCACATGATGGTGTCGTTGCCCTCGTGGGGCACCAGCGCGATGGGGCGCTGCTTGACCTTGTAGTAGGGCCCGCTGCGCTCGTCGTACTGCTCGGTGTAGACGATGGGGTCGCCGGGCAGCTCCTGCAGGGCGATGGGCGCGATGCCGTCCTCGACCTGGAAGCGGAAGCGGTCGCCGTCGGTGGTCGGCCGGGTGCCCGGCATCACCATCAGCGACATGGCGCCGGTGTCCGACACGTAGCGCACGCCCTCGAATAGGCGGGCCTCCTGGACGCCTGAGCGGCTTCCTTCGACCTCGTACGACTGGGCCTCGGCGTCGAAGCGGAGCGTCCACGTCTCCGTCACCGCGACGCCGCCGCAGGGGTGGGTGGCCACGAAGCGGCCGGTCGAGTCGTCGGTGACGACAGCCGGGTCCGACTGGGCGCCCAGATCCGTGAACAGCGAGACGCTGTTGTTGAAGCTCGAGTCCCGGTAGGCACCCGCGGGGCTGTTGAACTCGAGGCAGCCGGTGCCGGCGTCGAGCCAGTACAGGAGGCCCGAGACGACGCTCGCGACGACGCCGTGGCTCTCCAGGGGCGTGCCCACCTCGTTGAAGTCCGAGCGCACGATGGGCACTTCGGTGGCCGCGAGGCCCGAGACGATGGTGGCGACGTAGGTGGGGTCGACCTCGGGCGTCGTCGGGTTCGTGTCGAGCACCTCGCCCGTGACCGGATCCAGGCTCCAGATGGCGCGGCTGAAGGCCGACGCGACGAACAGGCGGGGCGAGTCCGGGTCGCGGCCTTCGGCGACGTCGATGACCGGCTCCGGGGCGGCCAGGGCGGTGGCGGCCAGCGTGTCCAGGTCTCCGGGGACCCAGTCGAGGCGGAAGATGCGGCCGAGCCCGGCGACGTCGGCGGAGTCGGCGACCCAGACCGTGCCTTCGGTGGCGCCGGCCGAGATGCGCTCGGGGGTGGCGCCCGCGGGCAGCACCAGGCGGTCCAGCTCCACGAAGGTCAGCGCGTCCCAGACCGAGATGAAGCCGGGCCCCGAGTCGGGCAGCACGCTGGCGAAGATCCAGCGGCCTTCGGGCTCGGCGTACAGGTCCGTGACGTAGCCGCCGACGTCGGCGACTTCCAGGCCGTTGTCGATCTCCACGGTCAGCTGGTCCCCCTCGTCGGGGTCGCAGCCGTGGTGGGCCATGGTGAACGCGAGCTCGCCGCGGTCGGTCGTGACCGGCACGCCGGGCAGGGCGACGATGGACTGCAGCCCCGAGGTGGGCCCGTCGAGCACCCACGCGTCGCGGTGCCAGGTCAGGGTCCAGGTCTCCGTCGCGGCGCGGCCCGAGCGGACCCGCAGGCCGGCCAGGGACGGCTCGGGGCAGGTGCCCGTCCAACCGGTCCCCACCAGCCGCGATCGGGAGAAGACGGGCTTGCCGTCGCCGTCGCGGCCGCTGATCCAGGGCGCGCGCACAAGCTGGTCGCGGATCTCGTCGGCGGCCCAGACGTCGATGTTGTCGGGGAACACCGCCAGGGCCACGGCGCCCAGGGCGCGGTCGGCGCCGAACGGCAGGTCCGGGCCGGGCATCCACGCCGCGGGGCTGTCTTCGACCAGCAGGCTGGTGCGCTTGAGGTCGATCTTCGCCACGCGGCCCGAACGGAAGTTCGTCACGACGGCGACGGGGACCTCGAAGAACTCCCCCGGGGGCAGGAACGCGAGGTCGGCGGGGCCGTCGAAGCCACCGAAGGAGCGGTCGTCCACGAGGCAGCCGGCGAGCAGCGCCGCGCCGAGCAAAGAGAGTCGGGAAGTCACGGCGCTCACTCGGTGGCCCCACACACGTCGGCGCGGGATTCGATGTTGCTCAGGCGCGTCAGGACGCGGCCGAACGTCGGGCTGGCCTCGTCCACGTCGATGACCTGGATGGTCGAGTGCTGCACCAGCTCGCGGGCGATGCCGTAGCTGTTGGTGACGTAGAGCAGCTTCTCGTCCGGCGACAGGGCCGCCTCGAAGGGGTTCTCGTCGATGCCGCGCACGACCGCCCGCAGGGAGCCACGGGCGCCCGACGTCAGGTCGAGGATGTGCACCGTGTTCGCGTTGAAGTTCGTCACGTAGGCGCGGGTGCCGGCGCGGTTCATGGCGAAGGCGCCGGGGCCGACGCTGACCTCCGTGCGGTAGCCCTGGTCCTCTTCGATGCCGCGGTCCAGGGGCAGGAAGCCCGTGATGACGTCGTCGAAGAGCACGCGGGCCTCGGCTTCGTCCTCGACGAGGGAGAAGTCGATGGTCAAGAAGCCTTCGGTGCCGAATCGGGCCTGCCCGGAGCTGGCCTCCGCGATGACGAGGGGCCCGAGCGTCGCGTACAGCGTCTGGCCGTCGGCGGAGAACGCGAGGTCCCGGGTGCCGACCCGACCGTGGTTCTGGGGCAGGCTCAGGATCGCCTCGATGTTGTAGGCGTTGGTGTCGACGAAGTCGCCGGCGCTGTCGTCCCGCAGGTCCAGGACGATGAGGTAGCGCTCGAGCTTGTTGGCCACGACGCCCCAGCGGCCGTCGGGCGAGAGGATCATCTCCGTGGCGCCGGTGCCGCGGACCACGACGCCGTCGATGATCCGCAGGTCGTTCCCGCCGTCGCCCAGCTGCAGCGTCGACGACGGCGAGTCGTCGCCGGGCCGCGTGCGCACCTCGAACCGGTCGCCCGGCGTCGTCGGGTTGTTGATCCACGCCCAGCTCAGGCCATCGCCGCTGCGGGCCCGTCCGATCCGCGGGATCTCGTCGAGCAGGCCGTCGAAAAGCATCTGAAAGCCGCTCGCCGTCGCCCGGACCGAAGGGTGACCCACGCCGTCCAGCGCGAAGGGGATGCCGTCCCCGTCGAACACCGGCCGGCCGATGCCTTCGTCGTCGACGGTGCGGGTCCAGCTGCGGCCGTCGGTCGAGGTCGCGTAGCCGATCTGCTCCACGTCGCCGTCGCTGCCGACGTACCAGATCTTGTAGAGGCCGTCGGCTTCGTCCCAGACCACCGTCGGCTGGCCCACGCTCGCGTCGTCCCACGCGCCGGGGTTGCCACGGGGCAGGACGAGTCCGGGCTGGGCGCCGTCGACCCGCCGCCAGACGCCGTCGACCCGTTCGGCCAGGCCGATGGAGGTCCGCTCGCCGTTGATGCCCTCGTAGAACATCCACGGCACGCCGCCGGGGTGGTCCACCAGCAGCGCCGGGTGGCGCACGCCCTCGGCGTCGAAGAAGCCATCGCCGCCCGGGCCCAGCGCCGCGCCCGCAGGATTGGCCTGCAAGGTGGCGTCGCCACCGTCCAGCGTGCCGCTGGCGACCCCGATGAGGCCACCGGTGTGCAGCGCAACCAGGGTCTCGGCGCCGTCCACGGCTGCGTCGAGGCTGACGATGGACAGCTCCGGGGTCTCGCCGTTGAGCCCGGTCAGGCTGCCGCCGAAGCCGGCGAGCTCGACCTTGCCCTGGGGAATCAAGCCCAGGCCGGTGTCCGCCGCGTAGCGCAGGCGCGTGTTGCTCCCCCGCCGCGCGATGTGGAGCACTGCGTCGCCCGCCGCCGCCGGCGAGCTCACGCCGTCCAGGCTGATGTCGTCGCCGTGGCCCCGGCCCAGGGCCTGGCCGCCGACGATCGTGAACTGCAGCGGCGACGCGAGGGACTCCATGGGAATCCCCTCGAACGCGGCGACGCCGATGGGGCCCTGCAGGCCGCCTTCGACGGTGAAGTAGTTGCCCGGGCTCGCCTTCCAGGCGAAGGCTCGCTGGGGCTGACCCAACGCGTCGGTGACTCCGTCGAACAGGGGGTTCGCGGGGTCCTTCGTCCAGGTGCGGCCGTCGGCCGACAGGGCCCGGCCCGTGCGCCACGAGACGCCGTCGAAGCCCTGGTACCAGAGGACGAAGCGGCCGTCGTCGGGGAAGACCGCGCCGGCCGCGACGCCGTCGCTGTCCCAGGAGCCCGCGTCGCCGGCGGCCAGGACCTGCGACGTGCCCGCGAGGCCGTCGGTCGTGCGCACGAAGGGGCCCTCAGGCGAGTCGGCGGTGGCCAGGCCGATGCCCAGGCCCGCCGGGACGGCGGCCCCCGAGGAGTCCGCGTGGCCGGTGTAGTAGAGCTGGAAGCGCCCGTCGTCGGGGCGCTTGATGACCGACGGCGCGAAGACCTGCTCGCTGTCCCAGCCCGTCGCCGGCTCCAGCACGAGGCCGTCGGCGGCGTGGTCGCCCGCGCCCAAAGGCTCAAAGGCGCTGCGCCCGGTGCCGACCGCGTGGCCGATGCCGTCGCCCAGGCCCGCGCCGCCGGTGAACCACAGGTGGTGGGAGCCGTCGGAGTCCACGAGCCACTCGGGGTCGAACACCCCGGCTTCGTCCCACCGCCCGGCCAGCGGGGCGTACGAGGCATCGGCCGCCGCGCTCCAGTCCAGAGCATGGTCCGTGGCGTCGATGGCGCCGATGGAGCGGAGCCCCGCCGAGTCCTCGCCGGCCACCAGGCCCGCGAGGCCGTCGGTGGTGAAGGCCGCCGTGGCCGCGCCGAAGCCGCCTTCGTTCCACAGCTCGGCGGGCACCAGCAAGGCCCCCGAGGCGTCGTCGAGGACGGGGCCTTCGTTGCCGCTGCTCGCCTGGAACAGCGCGCGGCGCCCCAAGGCGTCGTCGGCCGCGAACAGCAACCGCACCACGCCGTCTTCCCAGGCGACGGTCACCAGCTCGTCGGCGAGCGAGTTCGTCTGCAAGGTGTTCAGCGTGAAGTCCGGCGCGCTGCCCGAGGCGTCGGCGTCGAAGAACACGGGGTCGTCGACCTGCAGCTCGCCGTACAGGTCGACGAACGTGATCGGCTCCGCGGTCAGATCCACCGACGACACCGTGTGGTCCGTCAGGCCCAGCACCCAGGCCCGCCCGGAAGCCGGGTCGATGCGCACGGACCACGGGTTGGCGGGGACGCGGAAGAAGGCCGACTCGCCGAACTGGCGGGGCGCCCGGTCGCTCCACTTCATGGCCGCGGGGTCCGACGTGTCCATGACGAGCACGGAGTCGGTCAGATCGCCCAGCACGCCGGCGGCGTGGCGGTTGGTCACCAGGGTCAGGCCCGTCGCCGGATCGCGATCCATGCGCCCGCCGAAGATCTGGAACTCCAGGACGTCGGTGGTGACCTCGTGCAGGCCGTTGACCGGGCAGGTCAGATCGATGCTCGAGGCGTCGATGGACAGCAGGCTGGACTGCGTGAAGTTGTTGCGGGTGTTGGAGTTGACGACCAGCAGGTGGTGGTTGTCCGCGTCCCGCGGATCGGCGACCACGCGCAGGTCCGAGGGGGAGGCGAGACACGAGCCAATGCCCAGTTCGCCGTACTCGTACCACCCGTCCGTCGGGGCGATCGCGCACTCCCCCAGGTACGGCAGCGGATCCTCGCTGACGCAGCCCGTCACCAGGAGCGCGCTCCAGGCCAGGTGCCGAAATCGAATTTTCCCAACAGAATCAAGCATCTAGGGCCCTTTTGCGCGGCGGCGGACAGTACCATACGATGCCAAGGGTGTCGAGCGGCTCAGCCCCGGCGACTGCGCCCCTGGGCGCGGTCGCGCAACAACCCGCCAGCGACCCCCTTCCTTCCGCCTTGCGGAGGGGACGCGGGCCCGCCGCCCTGATCGTGTTTGTCGCCGTCGCCGCCTACCTCCACGTGCCCCTGCCCGCCGACGGCGATGGCGCCGCCTACGTGCTGCAGGCCGCCGGCGGGAGTCCCTTTGAGCGCTCGATCCACGTGGGCTACCTGCTGCCCCTGTGGCTGTGGGTGCACGCCGGCGCGGCGCTCGGCATCGAGGCCATCACTGCCGCCCACGCCGCCGCCATCGGGGTCGGCCTGGCCGTGGGGGCGCTGTCGGTGGCGGTCGGCCGGACGCTGGGGCGGGGCGGTTGGCTGGCGCCGGCGATCCTCCTGGCGTCAGGCTGGGCGTGGCCGGGGATGCTCTTCGCGGAGGTCTACGCCCCCCTCCTGGCCGCGCTGCTCGCCGCCTGGTGGGCCCTGGCTCGACGCCGCGATGGCAGCGCGGCGGTGCTCCTGGCCTGGGCGCTGCTGATCCACCCCGGCGCGCTGGGGCTCGTGCCCGCGGTGCTCGTCCTGTCCGGCTCCGAACCCCGGCGCGCCCTGCGCGTGCTGCTGATGGCGCTGGCCCTGGGCGCGCTGCTGATCGCCCCCCTCACGCCGGACTGGCTGCACGGCGGCCGGGGCGTGCTCACGCTGCCGGCGTTCGAGCTGTCCCCCTGGCAGTCGCTTCAACGCTCCTGGGCCGCCTTGTCCCGGGACGCGGGCCTCGCGGCCTTCCCGCTGCTGTTGGGCCTGATCCTGGGCGGACGGCGAGCCTGGGCCGGCGCCGCGCTCGTCGCCCTGGGCGCGGCGCTGTCGCTGGACCGCTACGCCGACAACGCCGCCCCCCTCGTGGTGCTGGGCCTGCTCGCGCCGCTGGCCGCGTTGGCTCCCCGCGCGCTTTGGGAGCTCTCCCCTCGCCTGCGCATCCCCCTCGCCGCCGCCACCGTCGCCGTGCTCATCCTGAGCGCCGGCTCCGCCGCCTCGCGCCACGACGCCTACGCCCGCGGCCTGCAGCGGGACGCCGACGCCCTCGACTGCGACCACACGCCCACCGACTGGGGCGATCGCCAGCGCGCCCGCCTCATCTGCGCGGGACGCTGAGTTGGCTCAGTCCAGAGCCGCCTGACCCGCCGCCAGTCGCGCGATCGGCACCCGGAAGGGCGAGCAGGACACGTAGTCGAGGCCAGCCTCGTGCACGAACCGGATCGACGCCGGGTCGCCCCCGTGCTCGCCGCAGATCCCGACCTTCAGCCCCGGCTTCCTGGCCCGGCCCCGCTCGCAACCCATGGCCACGAGCTGCCCGACGCCTTCGGTGTCCAGAGACACGAAGGGGTCTTTGGTCAGCACCGCGATCTGCGGGTCCGTGTAGGTCTGCAGGAAGTGTGCGTCGTCGCGGCTGTAGCCGAACGTCGTCTGCGTCAGGTCGTTGGTCCCGAACGAGAAGAAGTCCGCGTGCTCGGCGATCTTGCCCGCCGTCAGGCAGGCCCGCGGCAGCTCGATCATCGTCCCGCAGAGGAACTCGACGGTCTTGCCGCGGCGCTCGAACGTCGCCGCCGCCTCTTCCATCACGACGGCCCGCAGCAGCTCCAGCTCCCGCGCCACGCCCACCAGCGGGATCATGATCTCGGGCTGCACGTCGACCCCGCGGCCCGCCACGTCGACGGCCGCGTCGAGGATCGCCCGGACCTGCATCCGGTAGATCTCCGGATTCGTGATCCCGAGCCGGCACCCGCGGTGCCCCATCATCGGGTTGAACTCCCGCAGCTGCTCGGCCCGGGCGCGGATGCGCGACGACGGCACCCGCAGCGACTGCGACAGCTGGTCGATCTCCTCGTCGGTGTGGGGGAGGAACTCGTGCAGCGGGGGATCGAGCAGCCGGATGGTCACCGGCAGCCCGGCCATGGCCTCGAAGATCCCGGCGAAGTCGCGCCGCTGAACGGGCTCGAGCTTCCGCAGCGCGTCCATCCGGTCCTCGCGCTCCTCGGCCAGGATCATCTGGCGGACGGCGTCGATGCGGTCGCCTTCGAAGAACATGTGCTCGGTGCGGCACAAGCCGATGCCCGCGGCGCCGAACTTGCGGGCCGTCTCGGCGTCGCCGGGGGTGTCCGCGTTGGCCCGGACCCCCATGCGCGCGGCCTCGTCGGCCCAGGCCAACAGGTCGTCCAGGCCCGAGTCGTCGAGCGTCGCCTCAGTCGTGGGCACCGTGCCCAGCATCACCTCGCCGGTGCTGCCGTCCAGGGTGATGACGTCTCCGGCCCGCAGCGTCCAGGACCGGCCGCCGCCGCGCGCGGTGAGGCTGCCGTCCTTGTGGACCACGATCTCGCTGCACCCCACGACGCAGCACCGACCCATGCCCCGGGCGACCACGGCGGCGTGGCTCGTCTGGCCGCCGCGCTGGGTGAGAATCCCCCTCGCCGCCGCCATGCCCGAGATGTCGTCGGGGCTGGTCTCTTCGCGGACCAGGATGACGGCCTCGCCGTCGGACGCCAGGGCGACCGCATCGGCGGACGTGAACGCCAGCTTGCCGGTGGCGGCGCCGGGGCTCGCGGGCAGGCCACGGGCCACGACCGTGCGGTCCGCGTTGCGGTCCACCGTCGGGTGCAGCAGCTGGTTGACCTGCTCCTCGCCGACGCGGCGCAGGGCCTCGGTCTTCGTGATCAGCCCCTCGTGGACCATGTCGACGGCGATGCGCACCGCAGCCGCGCCCGTGCGCTTGCCGGTCCGGGTCTGCAGCAGCCACAGCCGCCCGTCCTCGATGGTGAACTCGATGTCCTGCATGTCGCGGTAGTGCGCTTCGAGCTTCTTCTGCACCGTGTTCAGCTCGGCGTACGCCGCCGGCATCACGTCCTGCAGCGTGGGCAGGTCCGTCGCCGCGCCGTCGGCGTTGATGGGCTGGGGCGTGCGGATGCCGGCGACCACGTCTTCGCCCTGGGCGTTGACCAGGAACTCCCCGAAGAAGTTCTTGCTGCCGTCCTTGGGGTCCCGGGTGAACGCGACGCCCGTGGCCGACGTGTCGCCCAGGTTGCCGAACACCATGGCCTGAACGCTGACCGCGGTGCCCCACGAGTCGTCGATGCCGTTGCTGCGCCGGTAGAAGCGCGCCCGCGCCGTGTTCCAGCTGTTGAAGACCGCGCGCACGGCGCCGGCCAACTGCTCCAGGGGGTCTTCGGGGAAGGCGGTGCCCAGCGAGCTGGCGACCCGCTCCTTCATGCGCCCCACCACGCCGCGCCAGTGGTCCGCCGTCAGGTCGGTGTCGGCCTCGAGCCCGAGCTCGTGCTTCGCCTCTTCGACGATCTCGTCCAACCGGGCCCGCTGCAGCCCCAGCACGACGTCCGAGTACATCGTCACGAAGCGCCGGTAGCTGTCCCACGCGAAGCGCTCGTCCGCCTGGGCGGCGAGGCCCTGCACCGTCTCGTCGTTGAGCCCGAGGTTCAGGACCGTGTCCATCATCCCGGGCATCGACACCCGCGCGCCCGAGCGCACCGACACGAGCAGCGGCGATGTGGGCGAGCCGAACCTGCGGCCCTGGATGGCCTCGACCTGCGTGAGGGCGGCCTGGATCTCGTCCATGACGCCGGCGGGCAGATCGACGTGGACCCGGGTCCCGAAGGGCCGGCCCACCGACGCTTCGGCGACGGCCGCGAGGTACTCCATGCAGACGTCGGTCGTGATCGTGAAGCCGGCCGGGACGGCCACCCCCAGCGACGACATCTCCGCAAGGTTCGCGCCCTTGCCCCCGAGGAGGTTCTTCATGGAAGCCGAGCCTTCGGCCTGGCCCGCGCCGAACGAATAGATCCGCGTCATCGAACTGCTCCCAATGGTGCGGCCAGGCCGCTGCGCTCAGTCGGTGGAGACGGCGGAGAAGTCCGCCAGCGCTCCGAACTGCTCGTGGATGGCCGCCAGCAACCGCAGGCGGTTCTGGCTGACCTCGGGGTCATCACAAAGGACCATCACGTCGTCGAAGAACGAAGCCAGGGGTGCCCGCAGCGAGGCCATGGCGGCCAACGCGATCGGGTAGTCCTGCACGTTCATGGCCGTCGCGACCGCGCCGCGCACGCCCTCGAACGCCGTGTGCAAGGCGCCTTCAGCGGCTTCGGAGAACAGCGCCGCCGACGGGTCGCCTTCGGCGCCGCCCGCCTTGCGCAGCAGGTTGCCCATGCGCTTGAACGACTCCATGAGCCCGGCGAAGTCTTCGCCGCCCCGGGCCTCGGCCAGCGCCTCGACGCGGGCGTGGGCGTCGGCGACGTCGTCCCAGCCAGCCAGGAGCACCGCCTCGGCCAGGTCGGTCCCGAAGTCGGCGGCCCACATGACCTTGAGGCGGCCGCGCAGGAAGTCGGCCAGCTTCGCTTCGACGTCCGCCCGCTCGCCCTTGATGGCGAACCCGACCCCGTCGACCGCGTGCTCGATGAGCTTGCTGACGGGCAGGTGCATCTCGCGGGCCTGCAGGATGCGCAGGATGCCGATGGCCGCCCGGCGCAGGCCGTACGGGTCGGCGCTGCCCGTGGGGATCTTCCCCAGGGCGAAGCAGGCCGCCATGGTGTCGGCCTTGTCGGCCAGGGCCGCCAGCGAACCGGGCGCCGTGATGGGCAGAAGGTCGTCGCCGCCGCGGGGCAGGTAGTGCTCGAACACCGCCTCGGAGACCAGCGGCTCTTCGCCGTCGAGCGTCGCGTACACGCGGCCGATCACGCCCTGCAGCTCGGGGAACTCGCCCACCAGCGAGGTGCACAGGTCCGCCTTCGCCAGCAGCGCCGCCCGCGCCGCCGCCCCGGCCGAAGCCGGATCCGTCGCCTCGCCCAGCGTCCGCGCCAGGGCCTCCAGCCGCTTCGCCTTGGCCCCCAGCGAGCCGACGCCCTTGAGGAACGTGCGCCGCTCGAGGTCCTCGACGTGGTCCGCGAGGCTGCGCTTGCGGTCCAGTTCGAAGAAGAACATCCCGTCGGCGAGCCGGGCCGAGACCACCTTCTCGTAGCCGGTGCGGGTGTTGGGCTGATCGATGGTCGGGTTGTTGGACACCCCCAGGAACTTCGGCAGGAGCTGCCCTTCCCCGTTGTCCACCGCGAACATCTTCTGGTGGTACGTGAGGATCGTCTGCACGACCTCCCGGGGCAGGGCGAGGTAGCGCTCGTCGTACGAGCCCGACACCACGCGCGGCGCCTCGACGAGGCCCACGACGTGCTCCAGCAGGGTGTTGTCGTGCACGGGCTCGCCGCCCAGCTCGCCCGCTTCCTGGTTCAGCTGCCCGGCGATGATGCGCTGGCGCTCGGCGGGATCCAGCGTCACGTGCCGCGAGGACAGGCCCTCGAACAGGCTGTCCCGGTCCCAGACGGCGAAGGTCTCGTCGCCGAAGAAGCGGTGGCCGCGGCTCAGGTTCCCCGACTGGATGCCGGCGAACTGGAAGCGAAGCTGGTTGCCCGCGAGCAGCGCGACGATCCAGTGCAGCGGCCGGGCGAAGCGCTCCTCGCGGCTGCCCCAGCGCATGGACTTCGGCCACGGGATCGCCGCCAGCAGCCCGGGCAGCGCCTCCTCGAGCAGGTCCAGGGCCAGCTCGCCGCCGACCTCTCGACGGACGGCGAGGTACTCGCCCTTGGGGGTCTCGATGCGCTCCAGGTCCTCGACCGCGACGCCCTGCCCCTCAGCGAACTTGATGGCCGGGATCTTCGGGGCGCCGACGTTGTCGAAGGCGATGCGGGCGGGGGGGCCGGTCACGAGCTCTTCGCTTCGCGCCGACGCGTGGGCGACGTCGGCGATCGACAGGACGATGCGGCGCGGCGTGTACCAGGTGGTGGCTTCGCCGTGGGCGAGGCCGGACTCATCCATCCAGCCCGTGACGGCGGCCGCAAACGCCTTGCTGGCGGGCGCCAGGAACCGGGCCGGGATCTCCTCGCAGCCGATCTCCAGCAGGAAGTCGCGATCGGCCAACGTGGGCAGGCGCGCGGCCGTCGCGTCGACCTCCTGGGTCATCTCCACGGCGGGCATGCCGGCGGTCGACACCTGGGTCTGGTTGCGCTGCAGGATCGGCCAGCCGAGCTTCTCGCGCTCGTTGTAGAAGGTCTCCGCGCACTTGCGGCTCAGGTCGCGAATCCGGCCCAGGAACGCCGCGCGCTCGCTCACGGAGATGGCCCCGCGGGCCTCCAGCGTGTTGAACGTGTGGCTCGCCTTCAAGGCCGAGTCGTAGGCGGGGAAGACCAGGCCGAGCTCGTTGAGGCGCTCGCTCTCGCCGCGGAAGTGCTCGAACAACTCCAGCAGCACCTTCGGTTCGGCGTGCTCGAAGTTGTACTTGCTCCACTCGACCTCGGTCTGGTGGTGCACGTCGCGGTAGGTGAAGCCGCCGCCCCACTCCAGGTCCAGGATGTTGTCCACGCCCTGCAGGTACATGGCGATGCGCTCGAGCCCGTAGGTGATCTCCGCCGCGACCGGCTTGCACTCGATGCCGCCCACCTGCTGGAAGTAGGTGAACTGGGTGATCTCCATGCCGTCGAGCCAGACCTCCCAGCCCAGGCCCCAGGCGCCGAGGGTGGCCTGCTCCCAGTCGTCCTCGACGAATCGGATGTCGTGGTCGCGGGGGCGGATGCCCATGGCGGTGAGGCTGCGCAGGTAGCGGTCGAGCACGTTGGACGGCGACGGCTTGAGCAGCACCTGGAACTGGTAGTAGGCGCCGAGGCGGTTGGGGTTCTCGCCGTAGCGGCCGTCGGTGGGGCGCCGGCAGGGCTCGACGTAGGCGACGTTCCACGGCTCGGGCCCGAGCGCCCGCAGGTACGTGTGAGGGTTGCCGGTGCCGGCCCCCTTCTCCACGTCGTAGGGCTGGGCGATGATGCACCCCTGCTGAGCCCAGAAGGACTGCAGGGCCAAGATGAGCTGCTGGAAGTTCACGGGGGGCCTCGCGGTTGGGGGGTACGGGCCCCCTCGCCAATGCGGCGAGGGCATACCAACCCACCCGGTGAGGGTCAATCGCGCCCGCGTGAGACCCTGACGGTTCCGCGCTCGCGCGCCCACGCGCGCACCGCCTCGAAACGCCCGACCGACGGGTGCCCTGGACGGAGATCCGCCGCGATGCAACGCTGGGCCCGATGAACACCGCAGCAACTGTCATGCGCCGCCTGCTCTTGCTCCTGCTCCTGGTCGGCCTCAGCGGCTGCCCCGTAGCCGACGACGACGACACGGTGGTGGTCGACGACGACGACACCAGCGACGACGACGACGCCACCGACGACGACGACGCCACCGACGACGACGACTCCGCCGGCGACGACGACGACTCGGCGGGGGACGACGACGACTCGGCCGGGGACGACGACGACTCGGCG